>Ga0310344_10000013_pt1 | contig 274934 bp, 276 predicted proteins | sample HC15DNA20200_MG_FD_203801 | JGI IMG/M metagenome (GOLD analysis project Ga0310344, IMG submission 203801) | Marine microbial communities from station ALOHA, North Pacific Subtropical Gyre - HC15-DNA-20-200_MG | ecosystem: Environmental > Aquatic > Marine > Oceanic | place: Pacific Ocean...
GCTAGTCGTGCCGCCAGCGGCAAGCAGTAAGACGGGGACGACAACTGACAACATCCCACGATGCTAAACCTGATGCCGCGCCGCGCCAACAGCGAGCGTCGGATTTATGAGTTCACGACCTAATTCAAATCTCAACAGGAGTAGGCAGGATCCAAGCCGATATTTGCTTTCGCAGCGCTCGATTTCACCGGGAAAGTGCTGGCTGCTTGATCGTGGTTAATGTCGCGTGGATCATATGTTTCCAGCAATGGGCGCCGCATAACGTTTGCCGATGGTCAGTTCGATGGCGCAATCCTGGCGGGGCGCACGAAGATTGACCGGTTGGACTCGATCCGAGCTCGTGATCGTTCCATTCTTCGCCGAAACACCGGTTGAAGTCGATATCGTTGGGGATGGCAGGGCATCTGATATGCAATGCGCTTCCGGTTGAAGCAATGCGGACCGAAAATCTCGGGAAGCTCCCGCAATGGTGTCAGCCAGCCACTTCCATCTTCGCCCGCGTTTTGAGCCCGCCGTTGCCGTCCATGGTGTGTTCGGCTTCCCCGATCAGCCACTTTTCGCGGTCGATCTCCGCCTTGAAGCCGCTGGTGGTGGCCTTCATGCCGGGGGCGATCAGGGCATCGCCCAGCGCCAGGGTGAGATCGAGCGAGGCGGCGGCGCGCTTCAGGCGATTGGTTTCGGCGGCGGCAGCGGCGCTGGCATCCGCCTCGCTGGCGTAAATGCGTTTCAGCCGCTTGCGGTTCTTGCCGCCGGCACCGGTCGTCTTGCGCGCCGCCGCGCCGCGATCGTGCCATTGGGCCTCGGCACCATCCTGCCCCTGTTCGCGGGCGGAGCGGCGGTAGGCCGCCCTGCTGGTCCGCTGTCGATCGATGACCAAGGCGCCGATCGGCTTGCCGGTGGCCGTGGTGGTGGCGTTGATCGGCGCGAGGATGAGGCAGCCGCCCTTGACCGTGGCGACCGCATCATAGCGCCGGCCAAGATCGCGCAGGAACTGCATGTCGCTCTTGTTGTGCTGTTCGGCCGCCGTGACGGTGGTGCCCGCGAGATCCGCATGGCAGCGCGGGGCAATACCATGATCGGCGGCAATCTGCCCGACGATGTCCGCCAGCGTGCGACCGGTCCAGGCACGCGTGCGGCGGGTGCGGAAGCTGCCCTTGAAATCGGCCGAATGGGCGGTGATCGTCACGCGATCGGGCGGGCCGTCCCACGACACGTCATCGACGGTGAAAGCGCCCTTGTCGACCAGGCCGGGCGTTATGCCGGTGCCGCGGAGCCATCCGATCCGCACCGTCAGCACCGCGCCTTCGGGCGGCAGGGCCAGCTTGCCATCATGATCGTGGACCACGATTTCGAGCGCATCCGCCTCTTCCCCGCGCTTTTCCGTGAGGCGCAGCGAGAGCAGGCGCGGGGCGAGCTTGTCGGTCAGATCCTTGCCGGCGAGCATGACCTGCCACCCGGCGCGGGGCTGGACATAGGCCTGCCCGTTGCTGCTGAGGGTGGTCGTTGCCATCAATCGACCCGCGCGAGCTCGATCGAAAAGGCATTGCGGCGGGCGATGCCTTCCTCTGTGAAGTTGTCCTTCTCCTCATCGATCCGTTCGATGGTGTAGGTGCCGATGACGTTGCCCAGACCATCGGCCAGCGGCCATGCTTCCCCTTCGTCCGCCATGCGCGCGAGGGTTTCGATGGCGAAGTAATCGCCCACCAGTTCCGGCACCAGCGTTCCCGTGATCGAAATGCGATCCTCACCGGGACCAAGGAACTGGCTGGCCGGGCGCGCGCCGAAACGGTCGCTGCGATCGTGCCGCCAATCGCGGCTGCGGCGCAGGCGATCGAACAGGGCGGAATCGGTCTCGAAAACGAACATGCCAATGGCGGCAAGCATGGTGCAGTTCCCCTAGAAATCGTCCCCGAAGCCGCCCAGGCCGCGCCGCCGCTGTTCATCCTCGATCCGGCGCATCACGCGATCGGCCAGGGCATCGGCATCCTCGCCGGGCTGCTGGTGGATGTGGATCTCGAGCTTGAGCGGTGCCCGCGCGGTGGCGGACAGCGAGGACAGTCGCGCTGGCGCCATGGCTGGGCCGGCGAGGGCGGGGCCGACGGAAGCCAGCATGGCGCCGCCGGTGAGTGCGCCGGCAGCCGGGCCGGCGCCTGGGTGCAACGCAGGCCCGGCCAAAGCCGGCGCGGCCAGCGCGAACGTGCCGGCGCCGGCCACACCGGCGGCAACCCTGCCGATCGCGCGCATGGGTTGCCGGCCGCCGCGATCGATGCCGAGCGCAAGGCCGCTGGTCATGAATCCGCCCATGGCCATGAACAGGCGTGAGGGGCTCTTGATGCCGAAGAAGTTCTTGAATGCGGCAACGCCGTTGCGGGCCACTTCGAGCAGGCGGTTGCGAAGGCCCATCGGATCGATCATCATCAGCAGGCCCTGCATCATGGCCGCGCCAGCGCCCTTCATCCATTCACCCGCACCGGACAGGATGCTCTTGATCCATTGCCAGCCCCGCTGGAAGGCGGCCCTGATCTTGTCCCAATTGGTATAGACGAGATAGGCGACCACGGCGATCGCCGCGCCGATGGCCACAATTGTCAGCACCACCGGGTTTGCCATCATCATGGCCCCGGCGCGCATCACGCCCTGGGCCAGAAACAGTGCCGCCATGCGCAGACCGCCGAAGGCGGAACTGGCCATTGTGAAGACGTTGCGCGCGGTGGCCACGGTGTTTAGCACCGTGCCGAAGCCGAACTGGAACGACCCGAGCGCGACCTTGCCGGCTATGAAGGCCGTGGCCAGCGTCATCAGTCCACTGGCCAGTTGCGGGTTGGCCTGCGCCCACTGGTTCGCGCGCTGGATCATACCGTTGATGGTGCCAAGGAAGGCGGAAGCCGAAGGCAGGAGCGTGGTGCCCAGCGTGATGGCAAGGGCGCTGGCGGTGCCCAGGAAGGATTGCCAGACGACCGAGGCATCCTGCGCCTCTCGCTGGGCGAAGGCCTGCGCGGTGGTGCCGCCCGATTGCGCGATCTGGGCGCGCATATCGCGATAGTCCTTCATGTTGAGGATCAGCGCGCGCAGGGCGGATTGCGCCTGCATGTCCTCCACCACGAAGCCCAGCTTCGACAGATCGCCGCCGAGCGCCTTGCTGGTGACATCGGCCAGCGCCTCCATGGGCGACTTGCCTTCGGCATAGGCGCGTTTCAGCGCGGCGGGCAGATCGACACCGAACTTTTTCTGGAACGATGCGATCACGGTGGGCGAATTGATCTTGGCGAGAAGGTTCTGAACGTTGGTGGCGGCTTCTTCCGAAGTGCCGGACGCGCGGCGAGCGATCTGCAGCGCGGCGGTCAGGTCTGCGACCGCGCCAAGGCCGGACTGGCCCAGCGACTGCATCTGCGCGGTCAGGCCGGGGAAGTAGCGGGCCATGTCCTTCACTTCAAACGCGCCGGCATTGCCGCCCGCCGCCATGATATCGAGTGCGCGGCCGGTTTCCCCGATGCCGACCTTCAGGTTGTTGAGATTGGCGAATGCGGCGGCCGCACCATCGGCGATATCGACCTTGAACGCGGTGCCAAGCCGGCCGATCGACCCGATCATCAACTGCGCCTGGCGCGGATCGAGACCGAAGCCGGCCAGCGTATCGACCCCCGCGCGCATCGCTTCGGGCAACTGGTGCGCGGCATCGGCGGCCGCCATGATGTTGCGCGCCATGGCCTGCGTTTCCGCGTTGGACAGGTTGGCCTTTTGCTGGATGTCCACCATGCCGCTGGAGAAATCCATGGCGGCCTTGCCCGCCAGGACGATGGGGGCGGCAAGACCGATGCCGCCAGCGACATTGGCGGCGCCGCTGGACTGCAGCGCGCCGCCACGTGCCGCGATGCGCGCGGTATCGCCCTTGAAGGCGTTGACGCGCTTCTGCTTTTCGATCTGGGTATTCACCCTGGCAAGCTGGGCGGCGAGATCCCTTTCCTTTTCAGCCAGGTGGGCGAGGTTCCCGGTGCCGCCGGCGATAGCGGCGGCCACGTCCTTCATCTGGCCCTTGAGATCGCCTGCCTGCCGGTTGAGACCGCGCAATGCCTGATCGCCGGATTTGCCCAGCCCGATCATGTTGCGCAGCGCGCCGGAGAGCTTGTCGTCTCCCAGGAACTGCACGATCAGGCTAAGCTTGTTGTCCATCGTCCGCGCTCCGCCGCCCTATTCCTGCCCCTGCATCCTGTTCCAGCGCGCGACGGCGAGGCGGCGCCAGCGGCAGAGTTCGAAAAAATCCATCGCCAGCAGATCGGCGATTGGCCAATGGAACACCGCCGCGATATCGGCGATCATGGCATCGACGTTCAGCCGCCCCCCATCTGCGCCAGTGCCGCCTTGATCGACGGCGGCAGAAAAAAACCGCGCACGGTGCCCGCCACTTCCATCAGATCTTCGGTGGAGAGCATTTCCGCTTCCTGCGTGGTGATGAACGGCGTGGCGATGCGCGGGACGACGGTGAGCAGCGCGTCCACGTTCCCGGCAAACAGGTCTTCCACTTTCAGCCCACCGCGCAGATCCCCGGCGCGGGGCTTTTTGAGAAGAAGCTTGTCGATGACCTGGCCGGACTTGCGCTCGATTGGTTCCATCAGCGTGATCATGGCGGAGGAGGACGATGGCGTGGGCTCTACGGAAGGAGCAGCTGCGATCGGCGGCGTTGCGGCATTCGTTGGCGTTTCCGGGATTTCCATGGCGGGTTCCTTGGGCGGGATTGTGCAGGTCTGGTTCTCCCTCCCGGCGCCCGCCACTGTCGCCGGGAGGAAGCTGGTGCGGGGCGCGGGCGCGCCCGAACCGTCAGGCGCCGATGGCGGCGCGGATCTCCGCGCGGCGATCGATGCCAAAAACCTTGAAGATACCGGCGACGAGATCGATCTCGATCCAGTCCACGCCGTCGACCGTTAGCTTGTAGTAGCTGCAGGCCATCTTGTACTTGTGCTGGGTATCGTCGCCCGGCTTGGCGTTGCCGAAATCAACCTCGGCATAGCGGCCCAGCACCACGATCTCGACCGCCTGGACGTCTCCGGTGGTATCGTCCTGATAAGCGCCGGCAAAGCGGCCCAGCCCGGCGTTGTGTGTGGCCGCGCCGAAGCTGCGCAGGGCCGAAGCGATCAGACCGCCGATCGTGAATTCGAGTTCCAGCTTATCGAGCCCCATATCGATCGGGACGGGGCCAAGCATGCCGCCGCCGCGCCAATCCTCGAACTTGATCATCAGCTTGGGAACGGTGACTTCGGCGGCTTCACCCCGGTGGTCGTTGCCATCGAGGTAGAGCCCCATATCCTTGAGCTTGGAAGGGAAACCCATCGTGCTGTCTCCTGTCAGGCGGCGATCTGCGCGGCGAAATCGCGGTAGTAGCGGTCGGTGATGCGCTGGTTCAGCGTGAGCCCTTCGAGCGGGGCGGCAGGCGTGAAATCGTAGTCGATCACCAGCTTGCCGGCGGCGAGATCGGTTTCGCTGTTGAGCGCCGGATCGAACCAGGCGCGCGCGCCGATCAGCCGGTTGCCTACCGTGAGGGTGCGGAAGCGCGCGTTGATCGTTTCCAGCATGTCCTTGACCAGGCGCGCGGTCAGCGGCTTGTCCACGGCCCAGATGAGGCCGTTGGCGATTTCATCCTGCAGGATCTGCGAGGTGCGAACCGCGCTTTCGAATGCCCAGGGGCCGGTTTCGGCGCAAGTGCGGTTGCCCCAGAAGACGAAGCCCGTGGGAAGGCGGACCATGGTGACGATGCCGGCCGCGTTGAGCGTGGAGACATCGGTGGTTTCGTCCTGGATGTCGAAGAACAGGTCCTTTGAAATGCCCGAAACGCCGGCAACCGCCACGTTGGACAACGTCTTGTGCCAGCCTTCGGTCTCATCGATCAGCGCGCGCATGCCCAGGGCGCGCGCCACGGCGTCACCGGGGAAGGCACTGGTCCAGTCGGGCCAAATCAGGGAAAGTTCGCGCTGGGCGAAGAGGGCGCGATAGGTGAGGACATCGGCAATGGTATCGCCCACGGCGCGCGCATAGGCACGGCCACGCAGCCGCGCGGCAACGATGGCCAGGGCGGTGGTGACCGCCTGGTTGTCGAGCCCCGGCGCGCCGATGATGCGCGGGCGAAGCCCGGTACGCGCTTCTGCGGCCAGCAATGCCTGCATGCCGGAATAATCGGCTATATTGCCCACGACCAGGTCATCCTGATCGGCGGCATCGGCATCGGCGGCAACGCGCACAAGCACAACCTGGGGGCTGACCTGATCGTTGATCGCCTCGAGCGCGGCGGGCAACGTGCCGGTGGCACCGATGCTGGCCAGGGCACGGCGCACATCGGTGAAGGGGACCGCCGTATCGAGCGGGAAATCGGCGGCGGCGGCATCGGGTGCCGTTCCGACCAGACCGATTACGGCGGAGGCGGCGGCCGAGATGGTGCGCGCACCGGTGACAAGCAGATTGGTCTTGATGCCGTGCAACATGGCGCAGCTCCTATCGGTTCAACGGGATGGTCAGGCGGGTGAGCGTGTTGCCGGCGAGGTTGCGGCGGCGGGCCAGGATGGTGACGGCGGTCAGCCCGGTGGCGAGTTCACCGGTGTAGGTTACGCCCTGCACGGCAATGCGCGGCTCCCAGCGCGCCAGGGCAATCGCGATGGCCATGGTGCAGAGCATCAGCGTGGCGCGGTGCAGGGGCTGATCGAGCAGTTGCAGGAACAGGCAACCGTAATCGCGGTTCATCGGGCGTGAGCCGATCGGCGTTGTCACGATGTCAGCCACCGACTGGCCAAGGTGGTCATCGCCCGCCAGCGCCTTCCCGGTTGCGCGGTCCATGCCGGTCAGACTGGTCATAGCGGCGTACCCGTCTGGCTGCTGCCGCCCTGGACACCGCCATGTTTGTGGTCTTTTAGGCTCTTGCCTGCGCCGATCACATCCTCGTCACCCGTCACAGTGCCGGAGGCGGAAAGGTCGCCTTCGACCGTCACGTTCGCGCGAACGGACACCGTGCCGCCATCGGGCAAAGCGAGTGCCAGTTCGTGCGCTTCGGGATCGTAGGACAAGGTGGCGCCATCGCTGAACCGGACGAGCGCGCGCGGATCAGACGCCGGCAGGGGGAAGGCGTCGCAAGCCACGCCGCCGAGCGCTATGGCGGCACCGATATCGCCCGCCGGGCAAAGAAGCATCACCTGTTCGCCCACAGCCGGGGGCAGCCAGATACGGATTGCGCCCAGGCGCGGCGCGATCCAGCGGATCGGAGGGGTTTCGACGCCATCGTCGATCCGGACCGTGCAGGTACCGCCCGCAAGATCGATCGCACTGACAACGCCATAGCGGATCAGTTCGTCGGGATCGGTCGGGTGGTCTTCGGGCGTTCGCATGAGCGCACCAGACACGGGCCGCGCGGCCTTCGCCAGGGGGCCGCGTTGTGCCCCCGGCAGGGACAACGCGGGCGTTTCCCGCAAACAGTGGAAGAGGCCTATTCAGGAGAAGAGGCTTCGGAATCAGCCGGATTGACGATTACACCGATCGCGATCTTGTGTTCCACGCCGGTCGCGACCTCCGCCACGCGGGCCTCGGTGGCGGCCTTGTCGTATTTTCCGGCCTCGGTGAGGCAGGCGTTGACCGCGCGGCGATGGGTGACCCCGGCATGGACGAACGTGACGGCGACAGTGCCGGCCTTCGCATCAAATTTGCCGATGGTGGTTTTCATGACGGGTTCCTTCGCGATGGAGATCAGCGGCCGACGGCGCGCCAGCGCACGGTGACCGGGCGGTTGAAATACTGGTCTGACTTGGCGCTATCGGCGGTGATCTGCGATCCTGTGGTGGTGGGATCGGCAAAGCAGATCACCGCAACGTTCCAGCCCGCGTTCGCGCCCTTGTTGGCGTTGCCGGAGATGTGGACCGTGGCCGCATCGGTGAATTCGATAGGGAAGGTGACGGCCGCAAATTGCACGTTGTAGCCCGTGCCAAGCACCACGGCGCCCCATTGTTCGATAACGAAGCCGCCGGCCCCATCCGGATATTTACGCCAATGCCCGTTCGCGTTGCTGCCCGACGAATGATAGTCCGCGATGTGCTGGGCAGGCGTCTTGCCGCGCCATAGGTCGGCATCGAGACCGGATCCGGAGCCATCCACCGAAACCAGCTTGGCCAGGACGTCGCCCGCCGTGTAGCTGTAGTAATTGAGCGGTGTGTAACCAAGCCGGCCGATGATGTCCGCGTACCAGGACCCCTGCTGCCCATCGAGCAGGTCGGCATCGAGGCCGGATCCGGAACCATCCACCGAAACGACTTTGGCCAGCACGTCAGCCGCAGTGTAGCTGTAGTAATTGAGCGGTGTGTAGCCAAGTCGGCCGATGATATCAGCATACCAGGACCCGTGCTGCCCATCGAGCATATCGGCATCGAGGCCGGAGCCCGAACCATCGTTGGATGAGCGCCACACGTCCGCGATGTTACCGTCCATCACGAGATAGCCTTGATCCACCGTGTCGATCGTGACTTTCAGGCGATAGGCGGGGCTCCACCCGATCTTGACGGTATTGCCCAACTGGCCGACGCCTGTACCCATTTGGACAGGAGTGTAACCAAGCCGTGCCGGGATGTTGGTATAGAAGGCTCCATGCTGGCCATCGAGCATATCGGCATCAAGACCGCTGCCCGATCCATCTTGCGCCAATAGCCAGCCAAGGATAGCGGCCCTGGCGCCGGACGGGGTCAGTGCGCGCAGGGCGTCGATGCCCGCTTGCGCTTCAACCGGGGTGGCCAGTTCCACCACGCCCTGCCTTTCGGTGGTGGCTGGCGGGTTGATGAAGCTGGCATCGCCAAAGGTGATCGCTGCCGCGTCGATATCGGTGAAGATCACGTCGACAGACAGAAGCGCGATAGAGGCGGCGACCTTTTCGAGGATCGGCGCGGCCTGGCCGTAGATGGCGAACAGGGTGCCGTCCGCCAGATAGAGGCCGAAGGCGCGCAGCGAATAGACATCGGCGCTTTCGTCCATGGCGGTGACGTGGATGGTATCGTTCGCCACCACGTCGCCAGCGATGGAGCCGGTGCGCTTCATTTCGCCGGCCAGCACCGTCATCGTAGGCGCGGGTACGATCGCGGTGGGGGACAGGCCGATCTGCGCGATGGTGACCGGCGCGGTACCGGTGTTCTGCGCGTTGACGATGGCGGCGCGCCCGGCGTTGGTGATCGTGATGGTGAAGGCCATGGAGGCGGCTCCGGATCAGGCGGCTAAGCATGGAAGGCGGGCGTAAGTGACAGCGCGACCCATGGCCCTGAGGCCGATGCGCCCGCGCGCCGAAAGGCCCACGGTGAAATCGAAATGGGATCGCGCCGGCTTGGTGCGGGCAACCTCCGCGATCACGCCCTCGATAAAGTCCGCGCTGGGAGAGGCATCACTTTGCCCGCCAAGCGTGACCGTGAGCGAGAACGTGTGTGGCGTCTCTGGCGGTGACTGTTCCCACCATTCGCGGATGACGACGTTGCCGCCGAAGCTGTTGACCACATCGGTGACCGATTTCCGCGTGCCCTTGCGCCGCTGGATGGCGATTGCGGACGCCACGCGCGCGCGGCGGATGTTCAGCGGCCAGCCGGAATCCCACTGATCGATGGACAGCGCCCAGGCGAGCCAGGGAAGCACGTCTTCCGGGCATTGCTGCGGCGACCAGATTTCACGAAAGGGCGTGTCGATCGCGCCAAGGCGGATCTGCGCCAGCAGATCGAGTGCGTGTTCGAGCGGGGTGGCATTAGGCGGTAGCAGAGAGCTGGTTGTGAGCGCGACGATCATTCGCCCACGCCTCCATCGGTGATCGTCACGCTGGAGCAGTGGCCGGCCTGCTGGCGCGTGATCGGGATATCGGCGGGAGGACTGGCCAGTGCCACGTTCTGCACGCCTTCGGGGCACAGGGCGGCGATGATGCCGGCACGGGTCACGTCGCGGCCCAGGCGGCGCGCGTTGGCCTGATAGGTGGCAAGGCGCGATTGGGCGAGCGCCAGCACGATGGCGCGATCGGGGCCGGCGAAGAAGGTGAGCGTGGCGTCTATCGCGTAATCCACGATGCTTGCCGCCTGCACGGTGACGTGATCGGTCATCGGCCGCACGTTGTCATCTGTAAGTCGGGCTTCCACCGCCGCCAGCACGGCGGGCGCGGGCGTGCCGTCTCCGCTGCGCGAAAGCACGGTGACCACCACTTCGCCGGGATCGGAGCTGATGGCGGAAGCATCGTTCACATCGGCATCGGCGGACAGGGCGTGGAAGATATAGGCGCCTTCCGGCCCGGCCACCGAATAACCTTCGGGTGCGAGGACGATGCGGCGGCGGAAATCGTCATCGCTTTCCAGCACGGCGGGTGTGCCCGCTTCCGGAGCGGCCGGGGTAATGATGAAGCGTTCGACGCCGAACAGCGCGCCCAGATTGTCGAGATCCGCGCCAATGGCATAGGCGACCATCACCGCGCGCGCAGCATCGTTCATGCGCTGGCGCAGGCCCAGCTCGCGGTAGCTGAACAGTTCCACCAGTTTGACCAGGGGATCGCTTTCGACGATCGCGCTAAAGCCGGGCCATGCTGCGGCAAGCCAGGCGAGATTACTGGCGCGGATCGTCTTGAAATCCAGCGCCTCGATCACGTCGGGCGCGGGGAGGCGGGACAGATCGACCCCGGTGAAGCTGTCTGAAGCGATGGCCATGCATCCACATCGGACGGCGGTGGCGATCTGCTCAACGCCCGCGCGTTGTTACCGAAATTCCGACAACGCGGCCCCGATGCGGCGCGAAATGCGATCCGCCAGCGTAGGGGCATGCAAGACATCACCCCCCGCATCGCCCTGGAACTGATCTGCCATGAAGGCGTGGTCCGCGAAGCCTATCGCGACAGCGCGGGCGTGTGGACATGGAGCGTGGGCATCACCGACGCATCCGGCCACCGGGTGTTTCCGCGCTACAAGGACAATCCGCAACCGATCGACCGGTGCATCGCGGTTTACCTGTGGCTGTTGCGCACAAAATACCTGCCGCCGGTACTTGCGGCGTTCGGCGGGGCAGAGCCGACCGAGGCGCAGCTTGGTGCCGCCCTTTCGTTCCACTGGAATACCGGTGCGATCGCGCGGGCGAGCTGGATCAGGCGCTTCGTGGCGGGAGACATCGCGGGCGCGCGTGCTTCGATGCTCGATTGGGCGAAGCCTGCGGAACTTCTGGCGCGACGTAAGCGTGAGCAGGCGCTGTTCTTCGACGGGGTGTGGAGCGGCGACGGAACGGCGCTGATCTACGAGGTTGCGAAGCCGCGCTACGTCCCGGTTGGCCCGCGCCGAGCGGACATTCGCCCGATGGTCGCATTGGCCATGGAGGATCGGCCATGAGCTGGTGGGGTGATAAGGCGCCGCGCTGGGCAATCCTGGCTGCTACCCTGCTGCTTGCGCGACTGGCACTGGCATTCGTGCTGGATCTGGGGAGCAAGGCCCGATCGGAGCAAGTGCGCGCCAGACTGGAGACCGGGCGCGCTGATGCCGCCGTCGCTTCCGGACAGGACGCGGTCGAAGCCGTGGGCTGTGCCGCGTCCGGCGAAACCATCATCGATTCCATCAACGGGGAGAATGAGCGTGCCATCCGTTCCGCACAGGGCGCGCATGCGCCTGTGGATCCTGCTGTCCATGATGCTGGTGTTGCCAGCCTGTGTCGCTTCGCCACCTATCGCAGCACCAAGGACTGCATGCAGTTCACTCCTGCCCGATGACTGGCTGCGAGGCGTGGCTGGCGCGCCGCTGCCCGGCGTGCGCGAAGTGGCGGACTGGATATCGTTCGGATCGGCCCAGACCGGCCAGCTTGATAAGGCGAACGACCGGTATCGCGCGGCAATCGGCATCATCGCGCGCTGCGAATTGCGCGACCGCGAGGCCGTGAAGCGCGCAAGCACCCGAAAATTTCCTGGCCTGTTTTGACCGGAGCGTTCCGATGAAGGACCTTTTTACCTGGATCAAGGATACCCTGTGGGCGCCATCGCGCCGCCCGTTCGCGATCACGCCGAGCGATGACGATCCGCTGCCCCTTCTGCCCAAGGGCATCTACGTGGGCACTGGTGGCGACGTGACACTTCGCGGCGTGGATAGCGAAGAAGACGTGACCTATAAAAACTTTCCATCGGCGAGCTTTATTGCCGTGCGAGCCAAATTTGTGCGCGCCACCGGTACTACCGCCGCCGACCTGATCGCGGAGGCCTGACATGCGTCCCTCCGGCTCCATGGGCTTTTCCCCCGAAGCGGCGGATAGCTGGCTTGTCACTCGCGGCCTTCGCCTGACGTCTGCCCAGGTCGCCACCACGCGCATTCCGGCGGCTGTCATGTCGTTCCGGACGATAGGTTGCACCACGGAAGGCGATGGTGGCGGCGGGTTATTCGTGCGCGTCGTCGCCGAACCGGCGCACGCCGGCAAACGGCAGGACGCGACCGGTGCTTGGTTCGAACTGGACGAAATGCTCGTGGACCCGCGCATGTTCACCGGGGTTCCCGACGCTGCGAACGCGGACGGCAGCGACGCTGCAGGATTCACCGACAACACCGCCGCAATCAACAACGCGCTCTGGTATGCCTCGCTGCGCGGCGCGTCGGCGCGCCCGGCCAGCACCTCCAAGATTGACGGCGCTTGGGCGGCGGGCGCTCGAATTGTCATCTTCCGGCCCGGCCCAACGCGCCAGAAGTCCGTCTATGGCGTCACCGGCCGATGCCAGATTTATCCCTGCTCTACCACGGTGATCGGACGCGGCGCGGAAGTGCGCGCCATGACGGGCTTCGCCAAGGCGGCGGCGGCGGATGCCGTTTCCGCCGTGTTTGAAAGCTCTACGGCACTGGAAGTTGCTGCCGGCGCCAAGAGCGTCCGCAATGTCCTGTTTGTCCTGCAAGGCAACATCAACTGCAACAGGATCGCTGATGTCGGTATTCAGGGTCACGTGGGCAACAACTGGAAGGTCATGGGAGAGAGCGGAAAAGTGCTCTTTCCGAAGCTGAACGGTGTCCGGTTCGGCCTGCCCGCCAACGGCGAGTCTATGTTCGAGTGCGACACCATCAAGTTGGATGTGCAGTTTTTCCGGACCGACACGGACACCGGCGGAACGAACGACCCCAACAGCGTCGGCATCGAATATGCGAAATGCACGGACAGCAAGATTGAGCAATGCACCGTGGTCGGCGGCCGGCGCGGTTTCCTCTCGCGATCCGGCGATAACACGTTCGACAAGTGCCATCCCTGGACTACGCCTGGTTGCGGCCCGATGGTGGCAGGGTTCACAAACTATTCCAGCGGCGTGAAGTACGACAATTGCGTGGCCGATGGGATGCAGAGCATGGGCGTCGCCTCGATCGGCGGCTCTAACGGCAAGGTGGCGGCGTTCGAGTGCTATGGCTCTGCCGAGATTTCGAACCCCACGTTCCTCCACTCGGCCAACCTTGCGCCCGATGGCGGTTCCTATGCAGGCGAGGCTAACCTCGTCTACTCGACGATCGCGCCCGGTACGGGCACCGTTTCCGTCACCGGCACGGTGATGATCAAGAAGCTCAACACCGCACCGAAAATGGGGGCGCTTCTCAACGGCGATCAGCGCGTCATCCGCATGTCGGCCCAGCTCGTGCTGCTGAATGGCGCGGACTATGACCGCACGCTGGGCGCGCTCCCGCTTGGCATCACCCGCAACGCCGCGCCGAACCGCGATTTCAGCATGTGGCAGCGCGGTAATGGTCCGAACTCGTGCATTGGCGCGGCCGGTCAAGTCATCCGCTTCTGTGATCGGTGGTGGACGCAAACCGGCTCCACCACCGGAGCGCGCACGCTCGGGCGCGAATGGATCACGGATGCCAACGCCGCAGGCATTTCGCACGCCTCCGTGCTCACCGTCGAACAGACGGCCGATCCCGGCGATGCGCAATACTTCAACCTGTGCGCCACCCTGCCACCAGAAGACCTGATGGACGCCGCCGGGAAGTACATGACGGTCGCCTTGAAGGCGCGCCTTGTCAGCGGTGCCGTTGATACCGGCTTTTCGGCCAGCGCCTATTGGGTCACCAGCAACGGCATCAATGGCGCCACTGCCAATTCGCCCGCGTCGCCGGTCCTGCCGCTCCCGGCGGTTACCAGCGCATTCCAGCTCTACCTGCTTCGCTTTCTGGTCCCCTCGATGGACGGCAAGGTGATTGACCCCAACTATGCCAAGTTGCAGGTGCAGATCGCGCTGCCCAAGACGGGCATCTGGAAGATGCAAATCGGCGAAATGCTCCACTCGTTTGGCGACGTGTGGCAGGATTTTCAGGTTCCATCGCGCCAGGATGTCGAGAACGAAGCGCTGCGCTTTTTCGAGCGGGTCAACTTCCGCACGATCAACGGTTCGCGCGGGGTCAGTTACAAGCGAAAGGCCAAGACGCCAGCTCTCACTCTTTCGGCTGGGCCGGCGCTGGTCGGACAGTGGAACCTGTCAGACGTTGTGGTGTCACACAATGCCAGCACCGACGCCGTGCTGGACGTGCTCGCCGAACTCTGACGACGTACCAAACAACTTCGCTTCCGTTCCTCTTACTCCTTACGGCGAAAGGGCGAACGGAAGCTCTTAAGGCAATGGATGCCCTTGCCGCCCACTGATCCTGCCCGGCGCTCCTTTGGCGGTGGCGATATTTGGCCTGAAAAGAGCTCGGATCAACGCTCGATCGACTGCAGTGCCCGTTCCATGATCAGGTCGCGATCGTCTGGCGAAATACCCAGAAGCCGTCTGGCGGCATAGCGGGTGCGGATAGAGTTAGGAATGCGGCGGTCCACGAGTGCTTCACCGCCGAAATGATTTTCTGCAGCGGTCTGCGCGACGCGCGGTTTGAAGCCGATCTCCAGTTCATCGGGCCGGACACGCATGGCGGTGTTGCGGACGAGTTCGATCTTCGGGAACATGCGGCCCTTGCGCTTGCGGATACGGCCACGCCGATCGCGTTGCGATCTGCGTGGCGGCATTGGTGTGCCATCGGGTTGCACATTGTCGCGCACGCGCCGGGCGTTCGACTGTCGCAAGGCTCTGGCGATAGCGCGGGTGACCTTGAGCCTTTCCCCCGGCGCCAGGCGCGCGAGATAGCCGGCGAGCCAAGGCTCGATCGCGCGAAGATCTTTCATACCGGGTCAAGCGGCGCGATGCGCGTACCCTGATGCCAGATCGAGAGGAGCGGACCTTCGTTTGGCCGCAGAGGAACGTCATCGGGGAACAGAGTGGCCGGTTCCTCCACCGCTTCCAGCAGCCAGCCACCGTCGGGCGCCGGTGAAGCGCGTACCGCCTCATCCAGCGGCAGGGTGATCTGCACGTCCCACGACCGGTCATCGAGAACATCGGCTTCGAAGGTGAAGCCCGCAGCGGAATTGGCGGCAAGCAGATCCGGCTGATACCGGCGCAGCCAGTCCACCACCACGAACATCAGCACATCGGGATCGTGCGTGAACGCTGTGGCGATCACGGTGAGATCGTAGGACCACATGAAACCGCGTTGCTGGGTTTGTGGCGCACGGATCCGCCCCTTTTCAACGAACATGGCGAGCCGAGCGGGGTCGGTGGCGAATTCCGGCAGGATCGCGGCGATTGCAGCGCGCAGGCTGTCCGGCTTCTTCACGGCCGATCGCGCCCGGTGCGATGCCGGTGGCATTCATAGTGCCAGGTGTGGCGCAGCGCGGCCGCCAGCGCGGCCAGGGCAACGAGAATGCTGATCGCCGTGCAGGCAATAATGACCGCCCTATCCATGGCCGGCTCCGTCCGAAGGGGTGTCTGGCGTGGAAGAGGCGGTGCCCATGCCAAGGCGGCGGCGGAACAGCCAGGCCGCGCCATCGAGCAGCAAGGGAAAGCCGATGAAACCCTGCGCCAGGGCAAGCAGCACCGCCGCGACGGGGTTGAGGTGATAGTAGCTGACAAGGACCACCGAAACGGTTGCGAAGGCGGGCAGGGCCGAGACTTCGCAAATGGCGAGCCAGCGTCGACGGCGCGCCCAATGTTCGGCCAGGACAGGATCCGTCGGCGGATCGCCCGCCGTGCCATAGAGCATGATGCCAAGCCGGGCGACGACGACAGTAGTGCTGGCGAACAGCGAGGCCATCCACCAGAAAAAGAATTCGCGCCAGTCGGAGAGGTCGTTGCCCATGAGCCTAGTTCCAGAGGTTTACGTTTTCGAGTGTGGCGGCATTGCTGGCGGGTGGATCGGGAAGCGTGACCATCGTGCCTTCGGCCAGGATCACGCCGGAATCGGCCAGTCCGCGGTTGAGCTCGTAGGCCTGTTCGACGATGCCGCCGGCGGTGGTGCCAAGCGTGCGCCAGCAGATCAGGTCCAGCGTATCGCCCTGGCAGGCGCGGACGACGGAGGGCATCAGATCAGGTCCACAGCGACGCGGGAAACGCCGAGAATATCGCGTACCGCCTGGGTGGCGCGCTTGTGATAATCGGCGGCGGTCAGGTACTGGTTGCCCGCACGGTTCTGCGCTTCACCGGTGGCGGAGGTATCGGGAGGCTGATCGAGCAGTTCGGCAGCGGTGGCGAACGTGACCGCCCGCGTCCACAGCACGGTCAAGCGATGGCGGGAGCCGATCTTCCGTTCGGGTTCGATTGCCGCCAGCGAGGCCATGCCATCGGCTTCGTGCGTTGCGCGCCAGGCGGAGAGTTGCCCTTCGATCGTGAGGAGGCCGCCCTCGATCGCGCCGACCAGGCGCGCATGCGTGACGGGCGTGCCCAATTGCAGGGTTTCGCGCAGAGCGTTGCAATCGATTTCGGGCCACCAGCCATCGCCCGGAACGATCGATGCCGGGGGCGAGGCAGGCGAGGGCGGGACGGCGACGAACGACATGGAAGGTCCTTTGGCACGCACGATATCGGGAAGAAGTGGGGGGTGAGGGCGCGGACCCTGTGGCTGATGCCGCAGATCCGTTCCCGCCCCCCGGCGCGGGTGGCGCAGCTCGTAAAATTATCCGGACGCGAGCTTTTTGCGTTCGCGCTCAAGGCCATCGATCAGTTTCTTGACGCCGCATCCTTCGTTCAGTTCCAGGGCGCGATGGAAAGCGGCCAGCGCCGCATCGATCAGGGCGCCCCTGCCGCCGGCGGACGCGCTTTCCGCTTCCGGATCGAAGGCATCGGCACGCGCCTTCAGCGCAATCCCAATGGCCTTCTTGAGCTTGGCCGAGACCTGCTGGTGCATGTCATGGTCCGTGGTGAGCGCGTCGATCGCGAGGAGCGTTTCAAGGTCCACGGTTGGTGTGGGGGTGAGCCCGGCGGTCGCCACTTCTTCCGCGATCAGCACGGCGGGCTTGCGCAGATATCGTTCGGGCAGCGCGATACCGGTGCCGAGTACGTAGGCGGCGAGCGGAAGCGCCAGCGCCCAATCGGCGATGTCGATTGACCAGACCAGCACGGTTCCGACGATCTCGTCCTGCGTGCCCGCATTGCCCGCCATCGCGCCTTCAACCCATGGGCGATAGCGGCCGATCATTTCCCGCTTGGCGGCGATCTTGCGCTCGATCGACTGGATGTTGCGCAGGGTGGACAAGTCCTGCCCCAGCGCGGCCAGCAGGAACTGGTACTCCGTGGCGACAGGCCCTTCATCGGGCATGGGCGACGCGCCGGGCACATCGGGATCCCCCGTGGCGATGGCGGCAAGTGAGCGGAGAAGGTGAGCGCGTGCCGGGGAGTTCATCGGCGGGTTTCCTTGGTTGGTTCCCCTCTCCCGGCGATGGAGAGAGGGGAGGGCGATCGATGCCGGCTATCCCGCGCAGCGAGCCGGCTGTGGTCAGACGTTGCGTTCCTTGATGTTTTCCACAAGGCAGGCGTAGTCGAGATCCTCGATGACGTAGGCCTCGTTCGACGAGTTGTAGTCGGTCACCTGATCGAGTTCCGGTTCGTCCCTGATCAGGCGGCGGCGCTTGCCGTCCTGGTAGTAGATCGAGAGGTTGTCGAAGCGCGTGATGAACACCGTGCCCGCCGGGAAGCCGGGCACCTGATAGGCCGGCAGCCCGCCGAGGCGCTTGGTGGACATGATCATGTCGCGCGCGATCTGTTCGGTCGGCGCTTCGGCGCTGTTGATCAGCGGAAAATACTTGTCGTGAAGCAAGTCGCCCGAGACCAGCACCACGAGTTCGGTATCTTCCTTCGCCCATTCGGCCAGCAGAGACTGCTTGGCATCCCAGACCAGCGCATCGAGCGTGGCGTAATCGCCATCGGAGCCATAGGTGACTTTGCCGGCTTCCTTGCCACCGACAATGGCCGATAGCACGCGCGGCGCGTTTTCGGCCCGCATCTTCGCCAGCCACCCGACGTTGACGTCCTGCAGCTTGGGATTGGCGACGCGATCGGTCTGTGCGGCGGCGTGCGTGCCGTTGAACCCGATCAGGATCCGGTCCAGCGCCACGCGCTTGACGTTGTTATCGCGCCACTTGGTTTCGAAGGTGGGGAACTTCGCCCACTTGTCGACCTTGGCGTACTTGATCGCGACATCGAAATTGGTCTGCTTGCATTCATAGCTCCGCCCGTCCTGGGCAGAGGGATCGATGCCGGTGCGGCGGGTGCCGCCAGCGGTGTTGGTGCGGCCGGCGATGGTGCTGCCGATGCCAAGGCCAAGCAGTTCCCCGGTCAGTTCATCGACCGGTTCGATGTTGATCTTCGACAGGAACTCGCTGGATTCCTGCACGCGCTGTTCCAGCTTCTGCTGGACCGATGGTTCGACCGTGAACTTGGCGGTGCCGGCCGTGGCGGGATCGATGCCGTTGAGCAGGGCGATCTGCGAAACCATCGCATAGAATTTGGCCCGGGTAGTGTTCTTCATGAAATGGTCCTCATGATTGGGAGGGGGACAGCGCGGGCGGGAATGGGGCGGGCGGGAGCGGGGCGATCAGCAATCGGTCCGTTCGACGTTGCCGCCGCCGGTGGCGGGCGGACGCTGGACGAAATTGCTGGCGGGGCTGCGATCGAGGGTTTCAGCCATGCCGGCGATGGTGGCTTCGATCCTGCCGAACCGATCGTTGCTGGCCCGAGCCATGGCATCGACGCTGGTGGCCATCTGGGCCATCATCGCGCCGAAGGCGGCAAAGCCGGCCGGATCAGCCGCAAGCGCGGCAGGGGATGCGGACGGGACGGAGGCAGGCGCGGCGGCGGGAGCGGTAGAGACCCGTTCCGGTTGCGGGGTTGCCGTGAAACGATCGAAGAAGCCCTTGATCGACGCGAAAACGCCGGTGGGATCGGCATCCGTCTGCGTTTCGGCAAAGACGTCCGCCGGGATCTCGTATGCCTGGCAGAACAGGTTTGCCTTGTCCTGCTTGCGCGAGGCGAAGAGGTCCGGGTGCTGGGCGGCGAATTCCAGCGTCTGCGTGCCGAACGACGCGGGCGAGTCCGTGACCGCCATGCCCACGAGATAGGCCTTGCCGGTCCCGCGGCAGTTCTGGCCGATCTCGATGCTGCTGAAGACCTTCTGCTTCTTCTGGTTGAGTGCGCGCAGCGATTCGAGCGGATTGATCGCCGCGAACAGCGCCATCACGCGCTGTGTGGCGTTGCCCACGGGCAGATCGACCTCCTCGGCCTTCACGGCCGTGACATCGCCCAGCATATCGAACGGGCCGCCGGGGATCAGGCCCCGGAAATGTTCGAGATTGACGCGCACGCCATAGAGCTGGGGGTTGAAGGTTTCCGCGCAGTCCATGATGTCCTGCCGCGTGATCTTGCGGCCATCGGTGGTGTCGCCTTCGACTGCTACTCGGAAAAAACGCGGCTGTTGCGCCATCGGGGATACTCCGTCCTCTGATCGTTTTGCTGACCTGCCCTGGCGGGGACGGGCGACCGGCTGACGAGTGGCAGAGGACAGGTTGGCGCGGCGCTTCGCAACGCGGGCGCGTTGTGCCCGCAGGTGCGACAACGGGGAAGGGTTAGGCGCGGGCGCCGAGGCTCATAGCGTGCCGGGTATGGAGCTGCCGCCCGACTTCGGAAACGACAACACGACGGATGCTGCCGGCGGGGATGCACCTGCCGGTGGCGCCGATGGCGTGCCATCGATCCCGGCGATCGTGGCGCGGCGGATTGAGGCGCGTTCCCTGTACTGGCGTGGCTGGGCGATCAGCCAGATCGCGGAGGAGCTGGATCTACCCTATTCGACGGTGGCGAGCTGGAAAACGCGCGGGCGATGGGATGATGCCAGCGCGATGCAGCGGGCCGAGGAGGGCACGCTCGAGCGGTACCTGATGCTGGTGGCCAAAGATCGCAAAACCGGCAGCGACTTCAAGGAAATCGACCTGCTGGGCCGGCAGTTCGAGCGGTTCGACCGGCGGCGCAAGTATCAGGACGGCGGCAACGAGGCCGACCTGAACCCCGATCGCGCCAACGGCGCGAAGGCAACCAACGCCCGGAAGGAAAAGGCACGCAACCGCGTCACGCCCGAGATGGTCGCGGCGCTGCGCGCGGACTTCGAAGCGAACCTTTACGGGCATCAGGAGACCTGGCTTTCCACGACGCACCTGCGCACGCGGATGCTGCTGAAAAGCCGGCAGATCGGGGCGACCTGGTATTTCGCGCGTGAACGACTGCTGGTGGCGCTGGAGACCGGCAAGAACCAGATCTTCATTTCGGCGAGCCGGGCGCAGGCCAACATCTTCCGCAACTACATCGTGCAATGGGTGCAGAAGGTTTGCGGGATTGCGCTGAAGGGCGATCCGATCGTGATCCAGCGTGGCAGCGGCGACGAAAGCGCCGCCGAAGCGCAGGAGCCGGTCGAGCTCTATTTTCTGGGTACGAACTATCGCACGGCACAGGGATATCACGGCGACGTCATCATCGACGAGTGCTTCTGGATTTATGGCTTCGAGGAGCTGTTCAAGGTCGCCAGCGCGATGGCGACGCAGAAGCAGTACACGATCACGCTGTTTTCCACGCCCAGCACGCTGGCCCACGAAGCCTATCCGATGTGGTGCGGCGACCGGTACAACCGGAGGCGCGCCAGGGCGGACAAGGTGCGGATCGAGATCGGGCACGAAGCCTTGCGCGGCGGCGCGATCGGCCCGGATGGCATCTATCGCCAGATCGTTTCGCTCGATGACGCCATCGCGGGTGGCTATGACCTGATCGACCGGGCGCAGCTTGTGCTGCAATATGCCGTCGACGAATTCGAGAACCTGTTCGGCTGTGTTTTCCTGGATGACAGCCAGAGCATGTTTCCGTTCCAGATCATGCGCCGGTGCATGGTGGATAGCTGGGACGTGTGGCGGGATTTCCAGCCCTATGCCTTACGGCCCTACGAAGGCGAGGTGTGGCTGGGGTACGATCCCAACGCCAGCGAGAACGGCACGGGTGACGATGCCGCGCTGGTGGCGGTTGCCGCGCCGACCAAGCCGGGCGGCAAGTTCCGCGTGCTGGAAAAGCTACGGCTGAAGGGCAAGGACTTCGAAGGGCAGGCCGAGGCGGTGAAGGCGATGGCCGGCAAATATACCGTGACCCGCATTGCCATCGACACCACGGGCGCGGGCAAGGCGGTGCACCAGCTCGTGAGCAAGTGGTTCCCGACCGCCGAAGCCATCCATTATTCGGTGCCGGTGAAATCGGCCATGGTGCTGAAGGCCAAGAACGTGATCGCCAACGGCCGCCTGGAATTCGACGCCGGGTGGATGGACGTGATGCAGGCCTTCATGGCGATCCGCCCGGAAATCACCAAGCACGGCGTTTCCTATGTCGCGAGCCGGGCTGGCGGCGTGGGCCATGCCGATCTGGCGTGGGCGATCATGCACGCGCTCTATTTCGAACCGTTGGACAGCAGCGAGCCTGTCGGCGGTGGTTCTACCGTGGAGATCTTCTGATGAGCGAGCCAGATACCGTGCCGGTGCAGGCCGATGCCTTCACCTTTGGCGAGCCGGTGCCGGTGCTGGACAGGCGTGAGGTATTCGACTTCTTCGAAGTGGCGCACAATGGCCGCTGGTATGAACCGCCGGTATCGCAGGCGGGGCTTGGCCGCGCCTATCGCATGGCGCCGCACCACCAGTCCGCGATCCTGCTCAAGCGCAACCTGCTGGTGGCGAGCTTCGAGCCGACGCGGTGGCTGTCCAAGACTGATTTTGCCCGGTTCGCGCTCGACTGGCTGGTGTTCGGCAATGCCTATCTCCAGTCGGTGCCGAACCTGGCCGGGGGCACGGCGCTGCTGAGGCCTTCCCCGGCACCATGGACGCGCGTGGGGCTGAAGCCTGACCAGTTCTTCTACGTGCAGCCGGGCCGGTTCATGGCCGATGCGCTGGAATATCAGCCGGGCTCTGTGTTCCACCTTATGGAGCCGGACCCGATGCAGGAGATCTACGGGATGCCGGAGTATCTCTCCGCCCTGCAATCCGGCCTGCTGAACGAGAGCGCCACGCTGTTCCGCCGCAAATACTACCTCAACGGCAGCCATGCGGGCTTCATCCTCTATATCGGTGAGGAAGGGCTGAACAACGCGGACAGCGACAAGATCCGCGAAGCGCTAAAAGAGTCCAAGGGGCCGGGCAACTTCCGCAACCTGTACCTCCACATCCCCAAGGGGAAGGACAAGGGCGTGCAGGTGATCCCGATTGCCGAGCTTGGCGCCAAGGACGAATTCCTGGGCATCAAGGAAGTGACGCGGGACGACATGCTGGCCGCGCACCGCGTGCCGCCGCAACTGCTGGGTATCGTTCCCAAGAATGCGGCGGGATTCGGCAATGTGAACGATGCGGCGCGCACGTTCTACCAGATGGAGATCGTGCCGATCCTGACGCGCATGCTGGAAGTGAATGACTGGCTGCGCAAGCCGGCGATCGTGACGAAGGAACCCGACTTCGTGCAGGTAGCTCGGGCCGCAGCCTGACCTTCTGCAACCGGCATTCCCGCCCGTGAGGCGGGGGCAGGGCTGCTGGAACAGCCCAAGCCGGCGGACTGGACCCGCCATGAACCGACCGACGTCGAATCGGTCATCCCGCCCACCACGTGGCGGCGGGAACAATTAAAGAACAAATGAGCGGAGTCCAGTCCCCATGCAATGCAATACCCTTGCCAATGCCGCGCAGCTTGATCCCGTCGGCACCGTGCGCCCGCTTGCCCCGTACATCGGGGGCAAGCGGAACCTTGCGAAGCGCCTGGTGGCGCGGATCAATGCGATCCCGCACCGGACCTATGCCGAAGCGTTTGTCGGGATGGGCGGGGTGTTCTTCCGCCGAGATCGGCGCCCGGCGTCCGAAGTGATCAACGACTGGTCGGAGGACGTTTCCACGTTCTTCCGCGTGATCCAGCACCACTATGTGCCCTTCCTCGATATGATCCGCTTCCAGATTACGAGCCGGGCGGGCTTCGACAAGCTGGCGGTGCTGGACCCGGCATCGCTGACCGATCTGCAGCGATCGGCGCGGTTCCTCTATCTGCAGCGCCTGGCGTTCGGGGGGAAGGTTGCCGGGCGTCATTTCGGCGTCAATCCGCCCGCGCCGGGGCGATTCGACATGACCAAGCTGGGGCCGATGATCGAAGCCGTGCATGAGCGGCTTGCCGGCGTGGTGATCGAGCGTTTGCCTTGGGCGGATTTCCTTGCGCGGTATGACCGCGAGGGGACGCTGTTCTACCTCGATCCGCCGTATTTCGGGTGCGAGAGCGACTATGGCCGGGATCTGTTCGACCGGGGCCAGTTCGAGGCCATGGCTGAAGCGCTGCGCGGTTTGCGCGGGCGCTTCCTGCTTTCGCTGAACGACCACCCGGAAGTGCGGCGGATCTTCGCGGGCTTCAACTTCGACGTGGAGGACGTGCGTTACCAGGTGGGCGGGATGGACCGCAGCAAGATGGTGCGGGAGGTGATTATCTCGCGGTGATGCGGCGGGGCTGGCGATGGGGGCGTCGGCCCACAGCCCATGCATGTATGGTCTATTGACCGATGGTTGGCTTCACCTGGTTCAGGCAGTTCGCGACCAGACCCCGCCGCTCCACGACCTTCCATAAACGTCGACTCACGCCGGAAACCGGACACGCGCTGTCCCAGCAAGCGCCCGGATAGCAAGTGCCCAATTACCGACGTTAACTGTGAAGGCGCAGATCGATTATCTTCCGCTGGCCTTTTAGGGTTTGTCCAAGCCAAATGCGCCCGCTCGCAGCGATGCAAGTCAACCGCGGTTCCAATCGTTCAACTCCGCAGTTGCTACCGGATTGTCATCGATGGGTAGACAACTGGGGTTAAAGGGCGGTAGTTTTCCCCAGCAGAATGCGGCTGACTAGAGAAAAAGCAGCATTGCATTTATACGGTTGATATCGCCGCCGATTAGGTGCGCTCCCGATAAGGCAGTAGCTATGCAATCGACAAATGGGTTCATTCAATGAGATTGCAGTTTAACAAAACTCACCTCTCGGTGACGAGCTTCCCCACGATAGAGTTGCCAGTGTTCGCGCTGATCACCGGACCGAACGGGGCCGGAAAGAGTCATCTTCTTCAAGCGATCAACAACGGGTCCATTCAAACGGACGTCGCACAGGCTAACACGCCAGCTCAACAGATCAGAATGTTCGATTGGAACAATCTGGTGCCGTATGACACTGGCGCGTTCTCCAGCGAAAGTCTCCGGAATGAACGCGCAGGGGCGCGGGACAATTTTCTGACGTTGCGGCAGCAGCCCGAGGCAATGGAGCCGCTACGGGCAATTGGGCGGCAGTGGAACTTGTCGAGCGACTACATTGATAATCCGACCAAGTTAATTGGCCTTCCATCTGAGGTTCTAGCGACATTGGTACCCGCTGGAATGGATGTCGTTGCGGCCGAAGAGCAACTCGCCAACGCTGCAAACGCTTCTAGCAACTGGATTCTCCAGCATACAGACGACAACACCAAGGCCACCCTAATGGCGATGAGCGCGGCCGCGAAGCGTCCGATTATCGCAATGAACGATAAGCACCTTGATGCGTCGGGAATCCCGAACTGGGGAAGATCAGATCTCTTCCAGCAATCGTTCGCCAGGCTGTTCGTTGCATACCGAGACGCAAAGCTTACGAACCTGCTGGCCGAACTGCAGGCCAGTAAGGGGCAACCGGGCGTAGAGTTCCTGTCCGAAGAGGAATTTACGAAGGCGAACGGGCCTGCACCTTGGGATTTCGTGAATCAAACGGTTAAGGCTGCTGGTCTTGATTTCGAGATTAACAGCCCAAGTCCGTACGACTTTTCTCCGTACACCCCGCAATTGACTAAGACGTCCAGCGGGGCAGAAGTGCAATTTTCCAGTCTCTCTTCAGGCGAAAAGATTCTGATGTCTTTTGCATTTTGCGTATACTATGCGAATGATAGGAGGCAGCTCGCAGTTTATCCAAAGTTGATCTTGTTCGATGAGATCGACGCCCCGCTACACCCTGCAATGACAAAAAGTCTGGTTGACACAATCACCGGTACGCTCGTGGGGGAGTTCGGGATCAATGTTGTGGCCACCACCCACTCGCCTTCTACGGTTGCTATGTCGCCGGACGATTCATTGTTTATGATGCGGCCAGGACGTCCGGGTCTGACGCAGGTGAAGAAGGCAGAGGCGCTCAACATGCTGACTGTCGGTGTGCCCACCTTGGCAATCTCTTTTGACGGGCGCAGGCAGGTGTTTGTTGAAAGCCCCGCCGACGCAAAAACCTACGACGCTGTTTACAAGTTGTTGAAGCCGAGAATCGGTTCGGAACGGTCGCTGGAATTTGTGTCGACCGGTGGGCTAACCAACGTCGGGTGTGACGTCGTAAAGCGACTGGTTGAGAGCCTTGTTGGGGCAGGAAACCAGTCCGTCTTTGGGTTGATCGACTACGACGGTCACCACCAAGGCTTGGAGCGCATCGCAGTCTTAGGTAAAGGCGAGCGCAATGGGCTCGAGAATTTTCTTTTCGATCCGTTGCTTATCGCCGCGCTCATCTGTCGTGATGTCAAAGTGCATAGGCCTGCGATCGGAATGGCAGAATCACTCAGCTATCCTTCGTTCCTGTTGCAAGGGCCTTCGGAGATGCAGGAGATAGTTGACCGTGTAACTGAGGCTGTGTTCGGAGGCTCGGCTGAGCAGCGCATTGAGACTGAATACGTCGGTTCCTATTCACTTTCGCTGGACCAGCGCTGGTTGCTTGAAGACGATCATAGTTTGGAGGGGAAAGTCATCGAGGCGTTCCCGTCCATTCAAGCCCTGACAAAGAAGCAAGCTGGGAAGCTGATGCAGCACATCGTTGGAACGGTCTTGTCCGATCGCATCGAATTGCTTCCGCAAGCGCTTGCCAATACCTTTATTGATCTGCTGGAGTGGGACTCCCACATTCAGGAGTAGGTGAAAGAGCGAAGTAAAACAAATTCACGTATGCTTTCTCCCGCGAACCGGATCATGCCCAGGCCTGGCGAGTGCGGCTAAGTGGGGCCGCCTGAGTCGGTCTTTCCATTGGCCAGGGACGCGGTCAGGCGAGTTCTGAACCATCGCTTCTGGAAAGACTGCCATTAGGCATTTCGGTCGCATACGCGGGCTTTGTTCCATCCCTAGCCTGTCGTCGGCGCAGCTAGGCGCGGATTCCGGGGAAATACCTAACCGCTCGCGTTAAGGTCACCGCATTCGCCGCACCTGCTTTCGCCAGACGCGATCGGGCGGGAAAGGCAGGCAGACGTCGCTATCGCTTTCCTGCACCAGATCGATGCGCGCCGGCGCGACCTTGCGGCGGTGGTTTGACCGGCAGATGATGCACCAGAAGCGCTTGCGCACTTCGGGCAAGCGATCGTTCCAGCCCCGGCGCTCGAAATGCCACCACAGGCCGTGCGGGTTGAACACCTTGGAGTGACCGCATTTGCAGATCGGCCGCACGCCTTTGTGGAACGCGGCGCATTCCAGCAGGTTGGTGGGGATCAGGATGCCATCGGCTGACCACTGGCCCACGGCATTACAGGGCGACGATATCCGTGTCGTCCGGATCGACCTGCCATTTGCCCGCGACGACCTGGTAATCGTCATAGACCCGGTAGAGCGTGAACGGATCGGTGGCGATCGTGGTGTACCGTTCCGGGTTTTCCGCCTTCATATCGTAGCCATTCGATAGCGCGTCCATGTAGACATAAGCCCGCATGATGATGGCTGTGGCGGCGACGTTCGGGGGCGAGAGGCCTTCTTCCTGGGCGAATCGGATCAGGCCATCTTCGCGTTCTTCCAGGGAAGATGCAGTGTAGACGTCATAGCCGCGCTCGATCTGGTCCATGGTGAGAGTGACGGCGTTCAACGCTTCCACGAATTGCTTCCACTCGCTGACGGGGGCGTTTTCTTCCGGAAGGTCGAAATGCTGCATGGCTGAGGCCTCGATTGAATAAGGAACAATACAAGAACAAATGGGCGATTCGGTCAAGCGCATTGACGGGTAAGCCGGGGCGCGGAATCATCCGGAAATGTGCAACCTCTATCGCCTGCGCAGTGCCGCCGCCGAAGTCGCGCATACGTTCGATGCCGAAGCGGACGAGGGCGCGAACTATGACGAGGAAGTCTATCCAGGGTACAACGGGCTGGTGGTGGTCGATGGCCGCGTGCGGGCGATGACGTGGGGCTTTCCCCGGCCAATGAAGGGCCGGAACGGACAGCCGATCAAGCCCAAGGCCGTTACCAACGCGCGCGAGGACAAGCTCCATACCTGGTTCTGGCGCGACAGCTTCGAGCGGAGGCGCTGCCTGATCCCGGTGACGGCCTGGGCGGAGCCGCAGGGCGAGGACGGGCGCATGACGCGCACATGGTATGCGCCGGCGGGCGAGGGTGTCTTCGCGATCGGCGGGATCTGGCGCCGGTCTGACGAATGGGGTGACGTCTATTCCATGGTGATGGTCGATAGCAGCCCGCAGATGGCGGACGTGCATGACCGCATGCCGGTGATCCTTCGCCGCGAGGACTGGACGCGCTGGACCGGTGCGTCGGCGGACGAGGCGTTTGGCCTGTGCAGGACGTGGCCGGGGGAATTGGCGGTGGATGCCACCGATCAGCCGTGGGTGGCCCGGCGGGGCGCTGCAGCGCCCCGGCTGATTTGATCGCGGGACGGCTAAAGCGCCAGGCGTTCCTGCCCTGATCGGCCCGGCGGGGGCGTTCGTTCGATCTGATCCGTAATGCAGCGCGCCAGCTCGCGCGCGGCATCCTCTCGCATGATGGACGTGGGGGCCGTGATCCCCACGCGCGCCCAGCCAGGCGCGTTTAGGATGGCCTCTGCGATGGCGGTGGTGTCGACTCTGTGTTCCATGGCGAGGATTGGAACATAATGTGAACATCGATGCAAGGGCGGCCTCGATCGATCGATGGGCGAGGCAGGGCGTGCCCGGCCGCAGCGTGCCCCCTGCGACCTCGCGCGCCGCGCTTGCCCCCACGCCCCGCCTCCACGCTTTTTGGGTCGAAATTTCGCAGTCGAGGTAGGAAGCAAGGCGGTGTCGTAGCGCCAAAAACGGCCGTTTTGCGTGGTCACAGTGCAGTGTGAGGAATGACGCATTCCTACGCAGGTCACGCATTGGCGCTGATCGGAAATATCGATGGGCAAAACGATCAATCCCGGCACGAACCTTGCCCCTCGGCCCCTGCCGAGCCCCAGAGCGGCATAGCCGCTCTGTACACAGGCGCCTTCCATGCTCCGCTGATGGCGGATAAGACGGTTCCGATAGTGCGACACGATCAAATTGCGCGTGGCGAAGCCACTCCTTTCCATAGGGGATATATCCCCTCCCGGTTTCTCAGCACGTCGACGATTCGCGCTCCTGGTCAATGAGCCTTGCGATTCTTGCGAGAGTTTCGCCCGCGAGCTGGTCGCCAGTCCAGGTGTCCCTGACCAGCTCCTGAGCGCTCAGGCCGGCAACCATCGTCCTCCATTCCTCTGCCTGTTGCTCTTTCCGCCAACGGGCGTCGTCAGGGATGGGGGCTTTGCCTAGGAGGTGCTTGACCAGCCCCTCAATCGACTTGGGAAGGAGCAGAGCATAGGCGTTGGTGATCTGTTCCACCTGCGGTCCAGCTTCGCTCTTTCTGTCAGTGGGACGGCACCGTCTGATCCAATGTAGGAAGCCAGCGGTACGCAGTCGGCGCAACGCAGCGTGGACGGCCGAGTAGGAGTGACCGACGGCATCGGCAATCGTAGCGATAGCCGGCTCGAGCGTGCCGGTCTTGAAGTCGACAAACCTTGTGTAGAGAACCTCAAGGACGTCCAGCCCGATTTGCCCCAGCACGCCATTTCTAGTGCCGGGATGCGAGCGTTGCCGCTCGACGCGCGTGCGGCGCTCGAGCTCCTTGGCGCTTTTCAGGATTGCGCCGATCCTGCGTCTGGCACCACGCTTGGTGCCGTCCGCGATCGGCCGCCAGAGCCGATGTTCGAGCTGCCCTTGGTTGTAAGTGTTCCGCCAGACCGGTTGTCCGGACCGATACACTTTCTTGGGCTTTGCCTGCGCGATGATCTCGCCAATCGACCGCACGGTCATGCCGTTTGACCACGCTGAAAATGGTTCGCCAACGCGCCAAAAAACCCGCAGAATTGCGTGGTATCGAGACCGGGGGTTGCCAGCGCTAAGATATTGAAGCGCGGGGGAAGCCCTAGACTAGCCCTGTCCACCACCGCTGCTTCTTCTCGTCGATCCGGTCGTGAAGCGCCGCAGCCGGGGTTAATGCCCGGTTCGCGTGACGTGTTCGCGATCGCGGCGTTTTCACATGACCGGGCACGCTCAGGACCGCTTGCCCGGAACCTGCCCTTGCCGCCTTGCGCGCCAACCCGTAGATGAGCCCCATGCCCGGAGATATTCTTGACAACCGCGGTCGCGGCAGCGCCGGCTGGAGCTGGCCATCCATTCATCCCGAAGGACGCAAGTTCGCGCTTGTTTCCGCCGCGCTGAGCCTAGGCAGTGCGGTCATGGCGTGGGAGACGCTGGCCTGGCCGCTGGCGTTCCTCACCGTCGGCATCCTTGCCTTCTTTCGCGATCCGCAGCGGGTGACGCCGCGCGACGACCGATTCGTGGTTTCGCCCGCCGACGGCCTGATCACGCTGATCCAGAAGGTGCCACCGCCGCGCGAATTGACCGCCGATGACGGATCGGGCGCGAAAGGCATGGCGGAAACGCCGGTGACGCGCGTGTCCATTTTCATGAGCGTGTTCGACGTTCACATCAACCGGTCGCCGATTGGCGGCACGATCCGCCGCGTGGTCTATATCCCCGGCAAGTTCCTCAACGCCGATCTCGATAAGGCCAGCGAGGAGAACGAGCGCCAGCATTTCCTGGTGGAGCGCAGCGACGGGGTGCAGATCGGGTTCACACAGATCGCGGGGCTGATCGCCCGGCGCATCGTGCCGTTCGTGAAGGGCGGGGACATCGTTGCCGCCGGCCAGCGCGTTGGCCTGATTCGCTTCGGCAGCCGCGTCGATGTCTATCTGCCCGAAGGCACCGAACCCAAGGTGCTGATGGGGCAGCGGGTGATCGCCGGCGAAACCGTACTGGCCGAGATCGGGCAGGCGCCGATGATCGAGGGCGTCAGCCAGTGACCTCCGGGCCTGCGCCGTCGGCGGAGCCCGAAGAGACATTTGATGTGAACGGCGAAGCTCTGCCGGACGGCGAGGACTTCGGTCGCACCAGCCTGCCGCGCGGATTGACCCTGCGCGCGCTGGTGCCCAACGCGATCACCTCGGCCGCGCTCTGTTCCGGGCTCACCGGCATCCGCTTCGCCATCAACGGGGATTTCGAGCGAGCCGTGATGGCGGTGATCGTCGCCGGCATTCTCGATGGCATCGATGGGCGCGTGGCGCGGATGATGAAGGCGCAGTCGCGCTTCGGTGCGGAACTCGACAGCCTGTCGGACGCGATTTCATTCGGCGTCGCGCCCGCCCTGATCCTCTATCTGTGGTCTTTGCAGACCGAACCGCGCTTCGGCTGGTTCGCCGCACTGGCGCTGGCGGTGTGCTGCGCGTTGCGGCTGGCCCGCTTCAACGCCCGGATCGACATGGCGGACCAGCCGCATAAGTCAGCCGGTTTCCTGACGGGTGTGCCGGCGCCCGTAGGTGCGGGGCTGGCCATGCTGCCGCTGTACCTGTGGATTGCCAGCGGGCGCGAGGAATTCCGGTACCCGGTATTCGTCGGAGTATGGGCGGCGCTGATCGCGTTCCTGATGATATCCAACATGGCCACTCTGGGGTGGACCGCGTTGCGCCCGCGCCGAGCCATCCGCCTGGAAGTGATCGCGCTGTTCGGGCTGGTGATCGCCGCGCTGCTGACCGAACCGTGGTTGACGCTGGTGGGTATCTGCGGGATCTATCTCGCGCTCGTGCCGGTGGGTGTGGTGCGCTATGCCCGCGTCAGGCGGCTGCGCGGCGGGCAGGGGCGATCCGCCGTTCCGCCGTCCGCCTGATCGAGCGGAGCGGCGCACGGCGCGGACCGCATCCCGCCGCAGGCACGGCTGCGGGCATGTCCGACACGATGCTGACGCAGTATTCCCGGTGCGCCACGCCGGCACGCGACTGGCGCAACAGGCCGCGCACCGCGCCGGCTTGCGCGGTTACGGTCGCCCCGATCGCACCGATGGCCAGAAGGCCGGCACCGGCAAAAAGCAGCGAGACAAGAACACCAAGCATGACAAACAGCCTTTCGACCCTGTGTCCCCGGCCAAGGTTCGCCTTGACAGCCTGTGGACATCATGTGGATAACTCGAAATATGGTTAACGGTTCCTTACCGGATGCCGTAATATCCCTTATGTTCTCTTTTTGTTCCGCATCGTCAAGCGGAAAATGCCGTGTGGCGTTTTTCGCGTGCGGCAGACGGAAGTGGAGAACGTCGGCGCGGCGTTGTCCTCGCCGTGAAAAACCGGCCGGCAGCGCGCCAGCAAATTCCCGGTGGATTTCTTCGCGCGCTTGCTCTAAGGGCGCCATCGCCGGACGGTGCAGGGGCAGGTGCCCCTTGCATGAGAGACGGTAATCCACACGGGAAACGCGCATACCGGTGCCGTGGCGGGATCTCCGCCAGGTTCCAGTTTCCCGGAGGCTAGAACCGGAAAGGAAATACCTATGGCGGCTCCTGTCGTCACGATGCAGCAGCTTATCGAGGCCGGCGCGCACTTCGGCCACCAGACCCACCGCTGGAATCCGCGGATGAAGCCGTACATCTTCGGCGCCCGCAATGGCATTCACATCCTTGACCTGTCGCAGACCGTGCCGCTGTTCGCGCGCGCGCTCGATTTCATTTCGGCCACCGTGCAGGCCGGCGGCAAGGTGCTGTTCGTCGGCACCAAGCGTCAGGCGCAGGAGCAGATCGCGCAGGCCGCGCGCGCCTCGGGCCAGCACTTCGTCAACCACCGCTGGCTGGGCGGCATGCTCACCAACTGGAAGACGATCAGCCAGTCGATCAAGCGCTTCAAGGCGCTGGAGGAACAGCTTGCGGGTGACACCGCCGGTCTCACCAAGAAGGAAGTCCTTCAGCTTACCCGCGAACGCGACAAGTTCGAGCTTTCGCTGGGCGGCATCCGCGACATGGGCGGCATTCCGGACGTGATGTTCGTGATCGACGCCAACAAGGAAGAGCTGGCGATCAAGGAAGCCAACGTGCTGGGCATTCCGGTCGTTGCCATTCTCGATTCGAACGTTTCGCCCGAAGGCATCGCTTTCCCCATCCCGGCGAACGATGACGCCAGCCGCGCGATCCGCCTCTACTGCGAAGCGGTGGCCGCCGCCGCCACCAAGGGTGGCCGCGACGCCGCCATCGCTTCGGGCGCCGACCTTGGCGCGCTGGACGAGCCGGTGGCCGAGGAAGCCGTCGAGGCCTGAGCCTCGCCGGTGCGCGGTCGATGATCGGGGCGGCCCGTCCGGGCCGTCACCGAATTGACCCGGACAAGACTTACGGGCCGCAGCGGATTGCTGCGGCCTCACCCGTTTGAAGAACAGAAGGATCAACGCGATGGCTTATACCGCCGCTGACGTGAAGAACCTGCGCGAGCGCACTGGCGCCGGCATGATGGACTGCAAGAAGGCGCTGGACGAATCCGGCGGCGATTTCGAAGCCGCGGTCGACGCGCTGCGCGCCAAGGGCCTGGCCGCCGCTGCCAAGAAGTCCAGCCGCACCGCCGCCGAAGGTCTCGTTGGCGTGGCCGTTGCCGGCACCAAGGGCGTTGCCGTCGAAGTCAACTCGGAAACCGATTTCGTCGCCAAGAACGATCAGTTCCAGGACTTTGTGCGCAAGGCCACCGAAGTGGCGCTGAACACCGCCGCGGCCGATGTCGAGGCGCTCAAGGCCGCCGCCTATCCCGATGGCGGCACGGTTGCCGACAAGCTGACCAACAATGTCGCCACCATTGGCGAGAACCAGCAGCTGCGCCGCATCAAGCATGTTGCGGTGACGAACGGCGTGGTCGTGCCCTACATGCACAACGCCGCCGCGCCGAACCTTGGCAAGATCGGCGTGCTCGTTGCGCTGGAATCGGAAGCCGGCGCCGACGTGCTGGAACCGCTGGGCAAGCAGATCGCGATGCACATCGCCGCCGCGTTCCCGCTGGCGCTGACCGCCGACGATCTCGACGCCGAACTGATCGCCCGCGAACGCAAGATCGCGGCCGAAAAGGCGGCCGAAAGCGGCAAGCCGGCCGAAGTGCAGGCCAAGATGGTCGATGGCGCGGTCTCGAAGTACGCCAAGGAAAACGCGCTGCTTTCGCAGCTGTTCGTCATGGACAACAAGACTCCGATCGCGCAGGTCGTGGAGCAGGCCGGTAAGGCCGCTGGCGCCAAGATCGCGCTGGTGGACTACGTGCGCTTCCAGCTTGGTGAAGGCATCGAGAAGGAAGAAAGCGATTTCGCCGCCGAAGTCGCCGCCGCTGCCGGCATCAAGTAAGTTCTGAACAGCACGTCCCCGCGCGGGCGGGGGAGGCGTTGCCGGTATTGCTCCGGCCCGTCCTCCCCGCCGGCGCGGGGATCGCTGTATGCGGCCGCCGCCATGGACGGCCACGCCACCCTTGGCAGCGCGGTCCATCCGCGTATAAGGGCCGCGTTTACCCCCGTTTGCGAGTACCCCGTTCCCATGAGCCTCCCCAAGTTCAAGCGCATCCTGCTCAAGCTTTCGGGCGAGGTGCTGATGGGGAACCAGCAGTTTGGCATCGATACCGATTTCGTCGATCGCCTGGCCGCCGAAGTGAAGGCGGTAAAGGATACCGGCGTCGAACTGTGCCTCGTGATCGGCGGTGGCAACATCTTTCGCGGCATGGCCGGGGCCGCCAAGGGCATGGACCGGGCGCAGGCCGATTACATGGGCATGCTGGCCACGGTGATGAACGCCCTGGCGATGCAGTCCTCGCTCGAGAAGCTGGGCGTCCACACGCGCGTCCAGTCCGCCATACAGATGGACGCGGTGTGCGAGCCGGTGATCCGCCGTCGCGCCGAACGCCACCTGGAAAAGGGCCGTGTGGTGATCTTCGCCGCCGGGGTGGGCGCGCCCTATTTCACCACCGACAGCGGCGCGGCGTTGCGCGCGGCCGAAATGCAGTGCGACGCATTGCTCAAGGGCACCAGCGTCGATGGCGTGTACAATGCCGATCCGAAGAAGGATCCCGCGGCAAAGCGTTATGAAACCGTGGATTACGACACCGTCCTGGCAACCAACCTGCAGGTGATGGATGCCAGCGCGGTGGCGCTTTGCCGCGACAACCAGATTCCCATCGTCGTGTTCTCGATCCGCGAGCAGGGCAATCTTGCCCGCGTGCTGGCGGGTGAGGGAACGCAGACCATCGTGCAGAAGGAAGCCTGACCATGGCCAAGTATGACAAGGCCGATCTCGAACGCCGGATGAAGGGCGCGGTTGAATCGTTCAAGAGCGATCTTTCGGGCCTGCGCACGGGCCGCGCCAATACCGCGCTGCTCGATCCGATCACGGTCGAAGTCTATGGCGCGCACACGCCGCTCAACCAGATCGCCACCGTTTCCGCGCCCGAACCGCGCCTGCTCTCGGTGCAGGTGTGGGACAAGTCGAACATCGGTCCCGTCGAAAAGGCGATCCGTTCGGCGGGGCTCGGCCTCAACCCGATCAACGATGGCAACAACCTGCGCCTGCCGATCCCCGACCTGACCGAGGAACGCCGCAAGGAACTGGCCAAGCTGGCCAGCCAGTATGCCGAAAAGGCGCGCATCGCGATCCGCAACGTCCGCCGCGACGGGATGGAAGCGCTCAAGGCCGACGAGAACAAGAAGGAAATCTCGGAAGACGAGCGCAAGCGCGCCGAAACCGACGTGCAGAAGCTGACCGACGATTACATCAAGGCGGCCGATGAAGCCGCAGCCCAGAAGGAAAAGGAAATCCTGGGCAAGTGAGCGCGGCGGTCGCCCCGAGGAACGGGTCGGGAGATACCGGTTGCGTCGCGCGGCACGTCGCCATCATCATGGATGGCAACGGCCGCTGGGCGAAGAAGCGCCTGATGCCGCGCGTCGTCGGGCACAAGCGCGGGGTGGACGCGGTGCGCGAAGTGGCCCGCGCCGCGCGCGACATGGGGCTTGAAGCGCTGACGCTCTATGCCTTCTCGTCCGAGAACTGGAAGCGCCCGGCGGACGAGATCGCCGACCTCATGGGGCTGCTCAAGGCCTTCATCCGCAGCGATCTGCAGGAACTGGTCGACAACAACGCGCGGCTCCGGATCATCGGCGATTATCATGGGCTTGCGCCCGATATCGTGGAACTGGTCGAAGATGCCATGGCGCGCACGGCGGCGAACACCGGCACCACGCTGGCCATCGCGCTGAACTACGGATCGCAGCAGGAGATCGCGCGCGCGGCGGCGCGGGCCGCCGCCAAGGGCGCGATCACGCCCGAAGCGATCGAGGCCGAACTCTACACCGCCGATCTGCCCCCGCTCGATCTGCTGATCCGCACCTCGGGCGAGGTGCGGCTTTCCAATTTCCTGCTGTGGCAGGCCGCCTACGCCGAAATGTGGTTCACCGATGTGCTGTGGCCCGATTTCACGCCCGAGCACTTGCGGCAGGCGCTGGACCAGTTCTCGACCCGCGAGCGGCGCTTTGGCGGCCGCTGATCCTTCCGCCGAAGGCGCTGCCACACCGGCCCGGCGGAGCGACCTGCCGGTGCGCGTCGCCTCGGCCGTGGTCATGCTCGCCATTGCGGGCCTGGCCATCTGGCGCGACGGGCTGGTGCTTGATTGCTTCATCGCGCTGATCGCCTTCGCCGCCTATGGCGAATACGTGATGCTGGCGAGCCGGATCGCGACGGACCCGGCGCGTCTGGGAGCGGCCGCGATTACCGGCGCGTTCTACATCGGCTGGGCGGCGCTGGCGCTGATCGTCATGCCCACGCCGCTGCTGATTGCGGTCATCGGGCTGGTGATCTGCACCGATACCGGCGCCTACTTCACCGGGCGCGCGCTGGGCGGACCCAAGATCGCGCCGAAAATAAGCCCCTCCAAGACCTGGGCCGGCCTTGCCGGCGGCATGGCGGCGGCGGGCATCTGGCTGGCGCTGGTCACGCTTTCGGGCGGATACATGCTGTCGGCGCTGGGGCCGACCGGGCCAAGCCTGAAGCAGGCGCTGGCGATAACCAACGTCGGGATGGCGGCGCTGGCCGGCGCGGGACTGGCGGTGGTGGCGCAGGCCGGCGATTTCTATGAAAGCTGGCTCAAGCGCCGCGCCGGCGTGAAAGACAGTTCGCGCCTGATCCCCGGCCACGGCGGCGTGTTCGATCGCGTCGACGGCCTGTTGCCGGTGGCGATCGTCGCGGGCACGGCCTGGGCGATGGGACTTGGCGGAGGAGCCTGAGATGACCGGACAACGCACGATTTCGGTTCTGGGCGCGACGGGTTCGATCGGCGCTTCCACGCTGGACCTCGTCCGTCGCAACCCTGACGCGTTCCGGGTGGTGGCGCTGACCGCGAACGCGCAGGCGGCTGAACTGGCGGCGCTGGCGCGCGAATTCCGCGCGGAAGTAGCGGTCGTGGCCGACGAGGCGCGACTGCCGGAACTGCGCGAGCATCTGGCCGGATCGGGCGTGGAAGCCGCAGGCGGGGCGGCGGCGCTGGTGGAAGCGGCCGCGCGCGGTGCGGATATCACCGTGGCGGCGATCGTCGGGTGCGCGGGCCTTGCGCCCACCATGGCGGCGATCGAACAGGGCAAGGTGATCGCGCTGGCCAACAAGGAAGCGCTGGTTTCCGCCGGCGAGGTGATGACCGCGGCGGTTGCCCGGACCGGGGCCACGCTGCTGCCGGTCGATTCCGAACACAACGCGATCTTCCAGTGCCTGCAGGGCAACGATCCCGCCAACGTCCGCTGGATCACGCTGACGGCCAGCGGCGGCCCGTTCCGCGATTGGCCCGCGGAACGCCTGGCCCGTGCCACCCCGGCCGAAGCGGTGAAGCACCCCAACTGGTCGATGGGCGCCAAGATCAGCGTCGATTCGGCAACGATGATGAACAAGGGGCTGGAATTCATCGAGGCGTTCCACCTGTTCCCCGTGGGCGTGGAGCGGCTGCGCATCATAGTTCATCCGCAATCGATCGTGCATTCGATGGTCGAATACCGGGATGGGTCCACGCTGGCGCAGCTTGGCCCTTCGGACATGCGCGTGCCGATCGCGTCCACGCTCGCCTGGCCCGCGCGGATGGACACGCCCTGCGCGCCGCTCGATCTTGCCGCGATCGGTGAACTGACCTTCCGCGCGCCCGACGAAACCCGCTTTCCCGCCACCCGCCTTGCGCGCGAGGCGGTGACGGCGGGCGGTTCCGCGCCGGCGGTGCTCAACGCCGCCAACGAGATCGCCGTCGCCGCGTTCCTGGCCGGTCAGATCGCGTTCACCGATATTGCGGAGAATGCGGCGCGCGTGCTCGATTCGATGAACGATTTTTCCGCCCCGGGCTCGCTGGACGATGTTATCCTGGTGGACCGCGCCGCGCGGGCCAGAACGCGTGAAACGATGGAGCTTGCGCACTGATGCCCACACCACCGCTGCACGATCCGGGGATCCTCGTGACCCTGCTCGCCTTCGTTCTCGTGCTCGGGCCGCTCGTGTTCATTCACGAACTGGGGCATTACCTTGTCGGCCGGCTGTTCGGCGTGAAGGCGGAAAGCTTTTCGATCGGGTTCGGCAAGGAACTGGCCGGATGGACCGACAAGCGCGGCACGCGCTGGAAGCTGTCCGTGCTGCCGCTGGGCGGTTATGTCCAGTTCGCGGGCGACATGAATCCCGCAAGCCAGCCTGATCCCGCTTGGCTTTCGCTGCCCGCCGCCGAGCGCGAGCGGACGTTCCAGGCCAAGCCGCTGTGGCAACGCGCGCTGATCGTGCTGGCCGGACCCGTGACCAATCTCGTTTTCGCGGTGCTGATCCTGGCGGCGTTCAACATGATCGACGGGCGCGTTGTGGCCTCGCCCGTGGTGGGCGTGGTCCAGCCGACCTCGGTGGCCGACAAGGCCGGCCTGCGCGCCGGCGACCGCGTGGTGTCGCTGCAAGGCGCGCGCATCGACGATTTCCTGCAAATCCGCATGGAAGTGTCGCAGCACCCGGCCGAACCGCTGGATCTGGTGATCGAGCGCGACGGCAAGCAATTGCCCATGCAGGTCACGCCCGAAGCCAAGGTGATGTCCGATGCCTTCGGAAACGAACAGCGCATCGGCTATCTGGGCATCGGCCCGGCCCGTTTCGACGTGGTGCGCGCCGGACCGGTGGATGCCGTGGCCGACGCGGTGGGGCAGACGCGCGACATCATCGGGATGATGGTGACCGGTATCGGCCAGATCGTGACCGGCCGGCGCGAGGTGAAGGAGCTTGGCGGGCCGATCAAGATCGCCAAGTATTCCGGCGAGCAACTGGTATCGGGCTGGCGCAACTACGCATGGTTCGTCGCGCTGATCTCGATTAACTTGGGGTTCATTAACCTGCTGCCAATCCCGGTTCTGGACGGAGGTCATCTCGCTTTCTACGCTGCCGAGGCGGTGCGCAGGAAGCCGGTCAGCCGGCGCGGCCAGGAATGGGCGTTCCGGACCGGGTTGGCGTTTGTTGTCGGTTTGATGCTCTTTGTTACGATCAATGACGTTGCGTCGCTGAAAGTGTTCGGGGGGTAGGGGATACAATCTGGTCGCGGGGGCCGGATTTTCCACAATTTGCGGGGCGATCGAACGCTTGGACAGCCTGCTTGCTTGATTGGCGGGGCTGCTTCGGGCAGATGGCGGCGATTGCTGGTGCGGCCGGTCCTTGAAAAGGGTTTGCCGCAAGAACACACGGGATGGCGCTTGGTGATGATTGGACGTAACTCGGGCCGGACCGTTCCTGCCTCGCCACGGGCATCGTCGGTGGCTATTGCCCTGATGGTCACCACCTGCATGGCCGGCGTGCCGGAAATGGCGGCGGCACAGCAGAGCCAGGCGGAACAGAAGCCCGCGCGCAAGCCTTCGGCGCTGTTCGGCAAGCATGCCCGGCAGGCGGCGCCGGCCAGCGCGGTTCCGGTTCCCGCCACCCCTGCGCCGGCGCCCGCCGCGCCGCCGGTGGTTGCGGAAGTCACGGTCAAGACGATCACGATCGATGGCGCGCAGCGGCTGGAGCCGGATACCATCCGCTCGTACATCCGCCTGCGCGAAGGCGATCGCTATACCCAGGCCGCCGCCGACCAGGTGCTGAAGGACCTGTTCGCGACCGAGCTGTTCTCGGACGTGCAGCTGCGCAACAACAACGGCGACGTGGTGATCCAGGTCAAGGAGAACCCGGTCGTCAACCGTATCATCCTGGAAGGCAACAAGCGCCTCAAGGAAGACAAGATCCTGCCCGAAATCAAGCTTTCGGCGCGCCAGATTTTCACCCGTTCCAAGGTGCGTGCGGACGTGGCGCGCATCATCGAGCTTTACAAGCGGCAGGGCCGCTTCGCCGCTTCGGTCGAACCGAAGATGGTCATGCTCGAACAGAACCGCGTCGATATCGTGTTCGAGATCAGCGAGGGGCCGAAGTCCAAGGTCCGCCAGATCAACATCATCGGCAACGAGAAATTCTCCGACGGGGAACTGCGCGGCCAGATGGTGACGAAGCAATCGCGCTTCTTCCGCCTGTTCAGCTCGGGCACCAGCTACGATCCGGATCGCCTCGCCTTCGATCAGCAGAAGCTGCGCCAGTTCTATCTGACCAACGGCTATGCCGATTTCCGCGTGGTTTCGGCGGTGGCCGAACTGACGCCCGACAAGCGCGACTTCATCATCACGTACGTGGTGGAAGAGGGGAAGCGCTACAAGTTCGGCGACATCAAGGTGGACAGCCAGCTGCGCGACTTCGATGGCGACAAGCTCGCCGAGCGGCTGAGCATCAAGAAGGGCCAGTGGTATAACGCCAAGGCCGTTGAAGACACGGTCGACAGCCTCACCGAAACCGCCGGCAGCTTCGGTTATGCCTTCGCCGACGTCCGTCCCGACTTCCAGCGCGACAAGGACGACCTGACGATGAGCGTGACCTTCCGCATGGCGGAAGCTCCACGCGTCTATGTCGAGCGTGTGGACGTCAACGGCAACACGCTGACGCAGGACAAGGTGGTCCGCCGCGAGTTCCGCCTGGGTGAGGGCGACGCCTTCAACAGCCTGCAGATCAAGCGCTCCACCAACCGCATCAAGTCGCTGGGCTATTTCCAGGAAAAGTTCGAGGTCGAGCAGAAGCCCGGCAGCGCGGCCGACCGCATCGTGCTGGAAGCCAACGTCGAGGAAAAGCCCACCGGTCAGCTCCAGCTTTCCGCCGGCTTCTCCAGCCTTGAAAGCTTTATCTTCCAGGCCTCGATCCAGCAGAACAACTTCCGTGGCCGTGGCCAGACCGTTGGCCTCAGCGTCGACTATTCGCGCTATTCGCGCGCGGTGCAGGTGAGCTTCACCGAGCCTTACCTGTTCGACCGGAACGTCTCGTTCGGCATGGACGTCTATCGGCGCGACTACAACAGCTTCAACTACTTCAACAGCAACCGCAACACGACCTACCGGCAGGCCACCACAGGCTTCCAGGCGCGCATCGGCGTGGCGCTGACCGAATATACCTCGCTGATCGGGCGCTACACGCTCAACTTCGACAACGTCACGCTCGACAAGGACACCTACTACCTCAACGGCCAGTGCAGCCCGCTGCTGGCCGGCCGGTATCTTTGCGACGCCATCGGCAAGCGCACCAGCTCGATCCTGGGGCTCTCGCTGGTCTATGACACGCGTGACAACCGCCTGCGGCCGACGCGCGGCACCTCGCTGGTGCTAGGCGGCGACATCGCCGGGCTTGGCGGTTCGGTGAAATATGCCCGCCTCACCGCCAATGCCTCGAAGTATTTCCCGCTGGGGCATGGCTTCATCTTCTCGCTGCGCGGTGAAGGTGGCGCGATCAAGGCGCTGGGCAGCCGCTCCAACGATCCGTCGATCGACGACGTGCGCCTGACCGACCGCTTCTTCCTGGGCGAACCCCAGATCCGCGGCTTCGACATCCGCGGCGTCGGCCCGCGCGTGCTGCGCAAGCAGTATTCCGGCTACAATCTGGACAACGGCAGCGGCGGTACGGTTTCCACCGATCGTAACCAGTGGGTCGATGACGCGCTGGGTGGCAAGTATTACTACCTTGCCCATGCCGAAGTCGAAATCCCGCTGGGTTCCGGTGCGCGCGAAATGGGGTTGCGGCCCTCGATCTTCGTCGACGCAGGCGCCGTATTCGGTGTGGCTCATCCGCAGACGACCGGAGCAGGAACCCTGCTGTACGTCGACAAGCTGACCCAGAAGCTGACGACGTCACCGCTGGCGTCCGACGGATCGGCCAACAGCGTTGCGCAGAAGTACGACGAGGTCTTCGTGGGCGATAGCCCCAAGCCCCGCATCTCGGTTGGTATCGGCGTCAACTGGAACTCGCCGTTCGGTCCCTTCCGCATCGATTTCGCCAAAGTCCTCAGCAAGGTCGAAGGCGACGACCCCAAGGCATTCACTTTCAACGTAGGAACCCAGTTCTGATGATCACGCGCATTGCATCGGCCCTTGTCGCGGGCCTTCTCGTTTCGGTTGCTCCGCAGGCCATGGCCGCCGCGCCAGCCGCTCCGGCCGCTACCGGTGGCGTTGTCGCCGCCGGCATCGCGGTGGCCAACCCCCCGGCGATCGTCGCTTCGTCCTCTGCCTACCAGACCGCGCAGCAGCAGCGCCCGGTGACCTACAAGGCGCAGATCGACCAGGCCAACACCCGCAAGAACCAGATCACCGCACAGCTTCAGCCGCTGTACGCCAAGCTGGAAGCGGATTCGAAGGCGCCCAAGCCCGATCAGGCCGCGCTGCGCCAGCAGTACGCGCAGATCCAGCAGATCGAACAGGCTGGCCAGCGCGAAATCCAGCAGATCCTGGAGCCGCTGCAGCTTTCGGAACAGTACGTTCTCGAACAGATCGGCGACAAGCTGGACGACGCCACGCAGAGCGCGATGACCAAGCGCAAGATCTCGCTGGTTCTCGATTCGCAGTCGGTGATCAAGGCGGATCAGGCGTACAACCTGAACCAGGACATCCTGACCGAACTCAACGCGCTGATTCCTTCGGCGCAGCTCGTGCCGCCGGCCGGCTGGCTGCCGCGCGCGCAGCGTGAACAGCAGGCCCAGCAGCAGGCGGCGCAGGCCGCTGCCGCCCAGCCCGACAACAAGAAGGCGCCGGTCGGCCGCTAAGGCCGTCCGCGTCGAACAGCGTCAAACGGGGGCACCATGGCGGAAGATCAGACGGACGGCGCGGCCGCCGCACCGTTCGACTATGACGTGACCAAGGTGATGGCGGCGCTTCCGCACCGCTATCCCCTGTTGCTGGTCGATCGCGTTCTGGGCCTTGTGCCCGATGAATCGATCCACGCGGTCAAGGCTGTCTCGATGAACGAGCAGTTCTTCCAGGGGCACTTCCCCGGCCGGCCGATCATGCCCGGCGTTCTCCAGATCGAGGCGCTGGCGCAGGCCGCCGGCGTGCTCGCGGTGGAAACGCTTGGGCTAGCGGGTACCGGCAAGCTCGTCTATTTCATGGCGATCGAGGGCGCCAAGTTCCGCAATCCCGTCGAACCTGGCTGCCTGTTGCACCTGCACGTGGAATTCACGCAGAAGCGCGCACGCGTCTGCAAGTTCGCGGGCAAGGCCATGGTCGATGGCAAGGTGACCTGCGAGGTCAGCTTTACCGCGATGATCGCGGATAGCTGATCCCGCTTCCGGCGGATGCCGGGGGCGTCCGACCAGGGACTCGACAAATCGCGCGGCATCCATTAGGGGCGCCGCTTTCCAGTTTCCCGAAGACCGGTCGGAACCGGTCGCCAAGCGGAGCAAGACCGATGAAGGCCAATATCCACCCCGACTACCACATGATCAAGGTGCAGATGACCGACGGCACCGTGTTCGAAACCCGCTCCACCTGGGGCAAGGAAGGCGACACGCTGGCGCTCGACATCGATCCCACCTCGCACCCGGCCTGGACCGGTGGCACGCGTCAGATGGATCAGGGCGGCCGCGTTGCGCAGTTCAACAAGCGGTTCGGCGGTCTTTCGCTCAAGCGTTGATCGCGCGCGAAAAGCCAGACGGGCAGGGCGGCTTCGGCCGCCCTTTTCGTTTTCGCCCTTTCGTTAAAGCGTTTCGCAGCGATCCGTCCGTATCGGTGCGTGGCATTGCTATCTGCGATAGCCGTTCTAGAGTATCGCCATGACCACCCTGACCAACGCGCTGGAAAGCCGCCTGGGTTATCAGTTGCGCCGCGCTTCCGCGGTGATGATGGCCGACCTCGCGCGCGAGTTGGCGGACCTTGACCTGCGGCCTGCGGAAGTGACCACGCTGCTGGTGATCGGCGAAAATCCCGATTGCTCGCAGACCGAGGTGGGGCAGGCGCTGGCCATCAAGCGCGCCAACATGGTGCCGATCATCGCGCGCCTGATGGACCGGGGCTTTGTTGCGCGTACCCGGGCGGACGGCCGCTCGCACGCGCTCACCCTGACCGATCAGGGGCGCAAAATGGCGGACGAAGCCAACCAGCGCATCGCGGCGCATGAAGCCCGTTTCGTTACCCAGCTTGCCGCGGGCGAAGTGGAAACGCTGTTGCGATGCCTGCCGACGATTCGCGGCACAGGTGCCGAACCCGAAGGCTGAGCGCGGGCCAGCTTATTGCCAGGGGCGTTCGCGATACCATTTTGTCACCACGTATTTCAGCCCCTTGCGCACTTTCATGGCGTGATGGATCGTCGCCGGGTTGACGCTGCCATCGCGCCGGCGGTTGTTCCAGCCCACCAGCTTGCCCGGTTCGGGATGAATCAGCTTGTCGAGAACCTTGAAGCGCGTGGCGCCGCCTGCTTCCACCGCGTTAAGATAGACCATGAAGGTCCAGGTGCGCTGCCCGGAAACGGCGCAATAGCGGGCGAAATCGGCGCCCTGTTCGTCGAAATAGTCGGTGTGCGCCTTGAATTCCTGCCCCGGGGCATAGCGCTGGCCCTGGATCGGTTCGCCGAACGGCCGGTCGATGCCGCAGAGCGCGGAAAAGCGTTCGTCGAGCGCTACCACGTCGGGAGCGGCCATCGGCAGGTCGCAGGTCTCGCTGGTGCGGAAATAGTGATCGCCGTTGGGATCGGCGATCGTCGAGGGCCGGCGGTCCGCCTCGATCCGGGCGATCAGCGCCGCGCATTCCGCAGGCGTCAGGAAATCGCGCAGGATCACCATGTCGGCGCGCGGGGTGGGGACGCGCACGAGGCCCGGCGTAGCGAGCAGCCGCTCGAGCGAGGCTTCGTTGGAGGGAGCGTCCATGACTGCATGGCTAGCGCGTCCGGCACCGAACGCCAACATTGCCCGCGCGCGATGTGCCGGTAGCCATAGGATGCAGGCGTCCGGCCTGCTATCGGAATCGCGTGGCCACATCGTCGTCTCTTCCCGCACAACCGTCCGCGCGGTCCAACGGCTTCTCGTTGGTCGAGATGCTGGTGGTGCTGTTCGTGATCGGCCTGCTGGCGGCGGTGGTGGTCCTGTCCCTGCCCGGTGACGAACACACCCTGCGCAACGAGGCGGAACGCTTCGCCGCGCGCACCATCGCGGCGCGCGACGAAGCGATCGTCGGCGGCGCGCCGGTGGCTCTGGTGGTGGGGCCGGCGGGTTACTATTTCCAGCGCCGCGTCGATGGCGCGTGGCAGGCACTTCCCGGCAAGGGGTTCGATCTGGCGGCGTGGAAGCAGGGCACGCAGGCTGTAGTCGCCCAGCCGGGCGGGCGTGGGCGCATCGTGTTCGACACGCTGGGGCTCGCCAGCGGCGATGGCGCGGTCCGGCTGGAGCGCGGGGACCGCCATCTGGTCCTGCGCATCGCGCGCGATGGAAAGGTCACGCTCGATGCGGCGTGAGGGGGCGGATGCGGAGGCGGGCTTCACCCTGCTCGAACTGATGATCGCGCTGGCGGTGTTCGCGCTGGCGGCGCTGGCCCTGCTGAAAATGGAAGGCGCCAGCATCGCGCGCACGGCCGATCTGGATCAGCGCCTGCTGCGCGAGATCGTGGCGCAGAACATGGCGGCCGAAATCCTGACCGACCCCGCGCCCCCCGCAATCGGCGATGCCAGCGGCACGATCCGCAACGCCGGCCGCCAGTTCGCGTGGACGCGCCATGTCGCGCCGCGGGCGGACTTCGGCGTACTGTCGATCACGCTGGCCGTGCGCGAGATAACGCCAGGCCGCGCCAGCCAGGCGATCACGCTCGACTTCGCCCGATTGCCGGCGTCATGACGTCAGTCTGCGATCATCGCAAACGCGCGAACGGCTTCACGCTGGTGGAAATGCTGGTGGCGCTGCTGGTCTTCGCGATCATCGCGGGAGGGGCGCTGGCCCTGCTGCGCTTCAGCGTGGATGCCGAACTGGCGAGCCGCGCCGGGACCGATCGGATCGCCGCGAGCCGACGCTTCCTGTCGGTCTGGACGGCCGATCTGGCGCAGATCACGCCGCGTCTGGCGCGCGACGAAAGCGGCGCGGTCCATGCGGCGCTGGAGGCGGGCGGAGCCGGGGGCATGGTGCTGCGCTTCACCCGCAGCGGATGGTCCAACGTCGACGGGGCGGCGCGGCCAAGCCTGCAGAAGGTGGAATACCGCTGGGACGGCAAAGCGCTGGTGCGCGCCGGCTATCCGTTTCCGGATGGCGCCGCGCCCGAGCCGGGGGCGGCCCTGCTGGCGTTAGGAGGGCCTCCGGCCCTGCGCTTCCGTGGGCGCGACGGGCAATGGCATGGCCGGTGGGAACCGCAGCGCATGGGCGAATTGCCCGTGGCGATCGAACTGCTGCTGCCGCAGCCGGGCGGCGAGCCGCTGCGCGTCGTTTCGCTGGTCGGGGTCAATTATCAGTGAGGCGGGATCATCCTCCCCATGAACGCGGCGCGGCGCTGTTGTCGGTGCTGCTGCTGGTGGCGGTCATGGCGGTGATCGCGGCGGTCATGCTCGATCGGCTCAACCTGGCCACGCGGCTGGCGGGCAACGGGCAGGCGATGACCCAGGCGCGCCTCTCCGCCACCAGCGCGGAAACGCTGGCGATGGCTCGGCTCAAGGCGCTGGTCGATGCGGACGATCGTCGCACGGTCGACCGCATAGGGCTGCTTGGCCGAGAGTTCCCGCTGCCTTTGCCGCGCGGCGCGGTGCGCGTGCGGATCGATGATGCGGGCAATTGCTTCAACGTCAATTCGCTGGTCCAGCAGGGCGTGGACGGCACGTTCACGCTGCGGCCCGTGGCGCTGGCGCAGTTGCGCGCGCTGATGGCCGGGCTGGCTGTGCCCGCGAACGAGGCGATCCCGCTGAGCGATGCGATGGCGGACTGGATCGACAGCGACGAGCGGCCCGCGCCGAACGGGGCGGAAGACGATGTCTACCGCGCTGCGCCGGTGCCCTATCGCCCGCCCAACCGGCTGATCGGCGATGTCAGCGAACTGCGCGCGGTGCGGGGGATGACACCGGTGACCTATCAGCGCTTGCGGCCCTGGCTCTGCGCGCTGCCGGCGGCGGAGCTCTCCCCCGTCAACGTCAACACGCTGCGGCTGGACCAGATCCGTCTGCTGACGATGCTTTCTCCCGCCACGATTCCGCCCGAACGCGCCCGTGCGCTTGTGCTGGGTCGGCCGCCCGCCGGCTATGCCAGCGCGGCGGAGGCGACCGCGCGGCTGGGGGGCACGGCCGGGGCAACCGGCGCGCTTCCGCTCGATCAGCTGCAGGTGCGCAGCCGCTGGTTCCTGCTTGATCAGGTGGTTTCCATCGATTCGGTGCGGCTGGAGGAGGAAGCGCTGATCGATACCGGGGTGACGCCCGCGCGCGTGGCGTTCCGCAGCTGGGGGGATAGCGAAAGCCGCTAGGGTGCCGGAATCGCGCAGGCGCGTGGTGGCCGCGCAAGTTTTCGCTTTTCAAGGCTGCTCCTTTCTGCAAAGGGGCACGCCCGCGCCCCGCATCGTGTTACGATGGGCGTGTCGATCTTGTGGCGATCGTAGCTCAGTTGGTTAGAGCGCCGGTTTGTGGTACCGGAGGTCGTGGGTTCGAACCCCATCGATCGCCCCATTTTTCCTCAGAAACTCTGCGCATGCCAGCCTTTCGGGGATCGCTAAGCGCTTGCCCCGGAACGGCGCAGGTGGCAGAGCGTGGCGCGAACCGGCGGCGCGCGCCGCCGGACGAGGATATGTGTTTCCCGCGTCCATGCACGGTTTTGCCAATCCCGCCCGTTTTCTGCGCCTTGCGCGCTGGTTGATGCCTTGGCTGCTGGGGCTGGGGCTGGTGCTTGCCTTCGGCGCGCTGGCCTGGGGCCTGCTGGTGGTGCCGCCCGATCGGCTGATGGGCGATACCGTGCGCATCCTGTTCATCCACGTGCCTTCGGCCTGGCTGGGCATGGCGGGCTGGAGCACGATCGCCGTGGCCAGCCTGGTCGAGCTGGTGTGGCGCCATCCGCTCGCCGCCATCGGCGCGCGCGCGGCGGCGGTGCCGGGTGCGGCGTTCACGGCGATCTGCCTCGCCACGGGATCGATCTGGGCGCGTCCCACCTGGGGCACGTGGTGGGTGTGGGACGGCCGGCTGACGAGCTTCCTGGTCCTGCTGTTCCTCTATTTCGGTTATATCGCGCTGGCCGGCGCGGCGCAGCGCGATGCGCAGGCGGGCGAGGGCGCGAGCCGCGTGACCGCGATCTTCGGACTGGTCGGCGCGATCAACATTCCGATCATCAACCGGTCGGTGGTGTGGTGGAACAGCCTGCACCAGCCGCCGTCGATCACTATCGGCAAGTCGGCGATCGACGGCACGTTCCTGTGGCCGCTGCTGATTGCCGCGATCGGCTTTTCGTGCATCTTCGGCGGCGTTGTGCTGGCGCGGATGCGGACGCTGCTGGCAGACATCCAGACCGAGGCGCGCCTGCGCCGCAAGGCGCTGGGCTGACGCGGCGCGGGAGGGACAGGATGCACGAGAGACTGGACCAATGGGATTACGTGGCGGCGGCGCTGGCGATCGGGGTGATCGGCACGCTGCTGCTGGTGGGGTGGACGCTGTGGGCGATGGTCCGCGCCGAACGCCGGCGTGACAGGGCGAGGGGCAGGTGAGCGGCATCAAGGCAAAGCACCAGCGGCTGGTCCTGCTGGTCATCGCGCTGGTCGCGCTGGTGGGCGCGGGCCTGCTCGCCGCCTATGCGCTGCGCAACCAGGCCGCTTATTTCTACGTGCCGAGCGATCTGGTTGCCCATCCGCCCGAACAGGGCCGCGCCGTGCGCCTTGGCGGCATGGTGGAGAAGGGATCGATCAAGACCCGGCCCGATGGCGTGACCATCGATTTCATCGTCGGAGACGGCAAGGCGCGGGTGCCGGTGCGCTTCACCGGGATTACGCCGGACCTGTTCGTCGAGGGATCGGGCGTGGTCGCCGAAGGGCGGATGGAAGGCGGCACGTTCGTGGCCGACAACCTGCTGGCCAAGCATGACGAGAAATACGTCCCGCGCGAGATGAAGAACATGACCGACGCGCAGGCGAAACAAGTGGTGGCCGAAACGAAATGATAGCCGAACTGGGCCTTGCCGTCCTGTGGATGGCTGCCGCGCTGGCGGTGCTGCAACTGGCGGCGGGCATCATTGCCCTGCGTCCCAAGGGCGAACATCTGGCCGGCGTGGTCCGCCCGCTGGCGGTGATGCAGGGCGTGCTGGTGGCCTTCGCGTTCCTGGCGCTGGTCACTCTGTTTCTGGAAACCGACCTGTCGGTCAAGCTGGTGGCGGAAAACAGCCATTCGGCCAAGCCGTTCATCTTCAAGCTGGCCGGCACCTGGGGCAACCATGAAGGCTCGATGCTGCTGTGGGTGACGATCATGGGCCTTGCCGGTGGCTTCGTCGCGCTGATCGAGAAGCGGCTGCGCGAGGATACGCTGGTGGCGACGCTGGCGGGGCAGGCCTTCGTCAGCCTGGGGTTCTATGCCTTCCTGTTGCTGTCCTCGAACCCGTTCGAGCGGCTGCCAGAGCCCGCGCCGGACGGCAACGGCCTCAACCCGCTGCTGCAGGACATCGGCCTCGCCTTCCACCCGCCCACGCTTTACGTCGGCTATGTCGGTCTTTCGATCGCCTTCAGCTTCGCGATCGGCGCTCTGGTGACGCGCGACGTCGGCCCCGCCTTCGCCCGCGCGATGCGCCCGTGGGTGCTGGGCGCGTGGATCTTCCTGACGCTGGGCATCACCGCCGGATCCTATTGGGCGTACTATACGCTCGGCTGGGGCGGCTGGTGGTTCTGGGACCCGGTGGAGAACGCCTCACTGATGCCCTGGCTGGCGGCGACGGCGTTGCTCCATTCGTGCTCGGTCCTCGCCTCGCGCAACGCGCTGCGGGCGTGGACGGTGATGCTGGGCGTGATCGCGTTCTCGATGTCGATGGTCGGCACGTTCCTGGTGCGGTCGGGCATTCTTACCTCGGTTCACGCCTTCGCGGTCGATCCGGAGCGCGGCAGCTTCATCCTCGCGTTGCTGGCCATCTACATCGGCGGCGCGCTGACGCTGTTCGGCGTGCGCGCGGCGACGGTGACCGAAGGCGCGCGGTTCAGCTTCGTCAGCCGCGAGGCGAGCCTCGTGTTCAACAACGTGATGCTGTGCGGCATCCTGGGCATCGTACTGGTCGGCACGCTCTATCCGCTGCTGACCGAGGCGTTCGGCACCAAGGTTTCGGTTGGCCCGCCCTATTTCAATCCCGTGTCCGCGATCTTCGCGATCCCGATGCTGCTGGTGCTGGCGGTCGGCCCGCTGCTGCGCTGGCGCAATGACAAGGCGGGGCGGATCACCATGCCCTTTGCGATCGCCGTGCTGATCATGGCGGCGGTGTTCCTGATCGTCGAACTGGTCGCGCCGGGTATCCACCTGCTGCCGGCGCTGGGCCTTGCCATCGCCAGCGGCCTCTTCTTCGCCAGCCTGTTGCCGCTGAAGGGGCGCAACTTGCGCCGCACGCCGCTGCCGGTGTGGGGCATGGTGATCGCGCACCTTGGCATCGCGGTCGCCCTGTTCGGCATGGCCAGCGATAGCGCGTTCTCCACCGAGAAGCTCGCCGCGATGACCGTGGGCGATACCCAGAACGTGGGCCCTTGGCAGGTGAAGCTCGAAAGCATCGATCCGGTCGCCGGACCGAACTGGACGGCGCTGCAGGCCACGTTATCGGCGCGCTATGCCGGGGGTGCGCCGATCACGCTGGAACCGCAGGCGCGCGTCTTCGCCTTGCCGCCGGGTACGCGCACCGAAAGCGCGCTCAAGACCCGGTGGAATGGCCAGCTCTATTCGGTGCTGGGCGAAGAGGGCGAGGATGGCCGCTGGCAGATGCGCTTCTGGTGGAAGCCGTTCGTGCCGATGATCTGGTATGGCGGCGTGCTGATCGCGCTGGGCGGGGTGCTGGCGCTGCTCGGCCGCGTGGCCGCCGACGTCAAGCGGCTGCGTGCCGAAGGCAAGATCGCGTATCGCCGCATGAGGCAGGGACGATGAGCAAGCAGAACGATCCGCGTGATCCGACGCCGAAGAAGCCCGGGCTGGCCCTATGGCTGCCGCTGGCGCTGTTCGCCGGCTTTTTCGTGCTGGTGATCTACGGCCTGGTGCGGCCGGCCGATCGCGAGGTGGCGAGCGCCTTTATCGGCAAGCCGTTGCCCGGCTTCGACCTGCCCCCGGCGGTGGACGACCGCCCCGGCCTGGCGCTCGCCAACTTCCGGGATGGCAAGCCGCGCCTGCTCAACGTGTTCGCCAGCTGGTGCGTGCCCTGCGCGGTGGAATCGCCGCAACTCGCCGCGCTGGCGCAGCAGGGCGTGGAGATCGACGGCGTCGCGATCCGCGACCGGCGCGAGGACGTGGCCCAATTCCTGTCCGCGAACGGCAACCCGTTCCGCCGGATCGGCAAGGACGATCTGAGCAAGGTCCAGCTCGCGATCGGATCTTCGGGCGTGCCCGAGACGTTCGTGATCGATGGCAAGGGCGTGATCCGCTACCAGCACATCGGCGATATCCGCGCCGAGGACGTGCCGCTGATCCTGCGCAAGCTGAAGGAGGCGGAATCGTGATGGTGCGCGCCGCATCGAGGCGTGGAGCCGCCGTTTTCGCGGTCCTTGCGCTGCTGCTGGCTTCTCCGGCCGCCGCGCAGGATTCACTGCCGCCGGCGCCCTATGCCTACAAGCAGCTCCCCAATCCCGATCAGGAGGCGAGGGCGCAGGCGTTGATGGAGACGCTGCGCTGTCTCAAGTGCCAGAGCCAGTCGATCGCGGATTCGGACGCGCCGATGGCGGGCGACATGCGCCATCAGGTGCGCACGCGCATCGCGGCCGGGGAAGACCCGGAGGAAATCCGCCAGTGGCTGATCGAACGCTATGGCGATTATGTCAGCTATACGCCTCAGTTGCGGCCGATGACCTGGCCGCTGTTCGCCGCGCCGGCGGCGTTCCTCGTGCTGGCGGCGTTGCTGCTGCGCAAGCGCTTCCGCCGTGGAGGCGATGGCGCGGCGGATGAGCCGGAAGCGCAGGAGGACAACGCATGACCTGGGTGCTGATCCTGCTGATCGCGATCGTGGTCTTCGCGGTGCTGGCGTTCGTGCTGAAGATGCCGCGCTCCGGCTGGGAGCTGACGGGGGCGGCCCTGCTGTTCGGCATTGCCGGCTATGCCTTGCAGGGCCATCCGGGCGTGCCCGGCGCGCCCAAGGCCGCGGTCGAGAACCAGAAAGCGGCTGACGAGGCGCTGATCAAGCAGCGGCAGGCGATGGGCGATGCCTTCGGCAAGGGCCAGAACTGGATGGTGCTGGCCGACGGGCTTTCGCGGCAGGGTCAGTTCGGCGCGGCGGCGACGATCCTGGGCAAGGCCGTAAAGGTCGATCCCAACGATGCGGACCTGTGGGTGGCGCTCGGCAACACGCTGGTCGGCCATAGCGACGGGCTGATCACGCCGGCCGCGCAGTTCGCGTTCCAGAAGGCGGCGAAGATTTCGCCCGAACATCCGGGGCCGCCGTTCTTCATGGGGCTGGCGCTGGCGCAGTCCGGCAAGCTGGTGGAAGCACGGGCGATCTGGGCCGAACTGCTTCGCCGTGCGCCGGCTGATGCCCCCTATCGGGAAGACCTCCAGGCCCGGTTGGCGAGACTCGATTCGATGTTGGCGGCCTCGGGACAGGCGCCGGCGCCGGCGTCTCCATCGGACGAGCCGCCCGCCGCAGCCGCCGAACCGACGGGCGCCTCTTCTGAAGCGCCCTGAAATCAGCTATTTGCGATGCCATGCGGGGCATGATTTCATGGTATCCGGTGTGACGAAGGCAGCCATTGCCGGGGCCAAGGCCCGGTGCTAAAGCGCCGCGCCGTTCCGGTGTCCGATGGCGGACCGGCGGTTTGGGCCAAGGCCCGGGGGCACCGTTGCCATGAGTGATTCCGTGCTTGCGAACGGTTCGGACGAAAGCGCAGTTCCTTTATCCACTCTCCGCGATTCCGGCCACCAGACCCACCATCAAGGCAGCCTGCTCAAGATGGCGGTGGGCGCGATCGGTGTGGTGTTCGGCGATATCGGCACCAGCCCGCTCTACGCGCTGCGCGATACCTTCGCCGGCCATCACAAGCTGCCGCTCGACCAGTTGCACGTCTATGGCATCATCAGCCTGATGTTCTGGTCGATGATGATCATCGTGACGTTGAAGTACGTCAGCGTGATCATGCGCGCGGACAACAAGGGCGAGGGCGGCAGCCTGGCGCTGCTGGCGCTGATCAACCAGCACACCAGCGGCAACCGCTGGGGCAAGGGCATCATCCTTATGGGGGTGTTCGCCACCGCGCTGTTCTATGGCGATTCGATGATTACCCCAGCCGTTTCGGTGATGGGCGCGATCGAGGGTGTCGCGGTCTATCAGCCCGAAATGCACCGGCTGGTGGTGCCAATGGTCGTGGCCATCCTGATCTTCCTGTTCTTCATCCAGAGCCGGGGTACGGAACGCGTGGCGACCTTCTTCGGCCCGATCATGCTCGCCTATTTCACCACGATCTCGGTGCTGGGCGTGATCAGCATCATGGCCTTCCCGCACGTGATCACCGCGCTCAGCCCGCATCATGCGGTGATGATGTTCGCTGCGGACCCGTTCCGGGGCTTCCTGGCGATGGGTGCGGCGGTGCTCGCCGTGACGGGTGCGGAAGCGCTCTATGCCGACATGGGGCACTTCGGCCGCAACCCGATCCGGGTGTCGTGGCTGACGTTCGTCCTGCCGGCGCTGGTGCTGAACTATCTGGGCCAGGCATCGTTGCTGATGCGCGATCCTTCCGCGCTGGAAAGCCCGTTCTACTTCCTCGCGCCCGAATGGTTCCAGTGGCCGCTGCTCGTCATCGCCTCGCTGGCGGCGGTGATCGCCTCGCAGGCGGTAATCTCGGGCGCGTTCTCGGTGACGCAGCAGGCGATCCAGCTGGGTTTCATACCGCGCATGACGATCAAGCACACCAGCACGGCGGCGGGGCAGATCTACATCCCCGTGATTAACTGGGCGCTGATGGTCGCGGTGATCCTGCTGGTGCTGGTGTTCCAGCGCTCGTCGAACCTGACGGCGGCCTACGGCATCGCCGTGACCGGCGCGATGCTGATCGACAACGTGCTACTGGCCGTGGTCCTGTTCAAGCTGTGGAACTGGAAACCGGTCTTCGCGGTCGGCCTGCTGTCGCTGTTCTTCGTGATCGATGCGGGCTACCTCGGCGCGAACCTGACCAAGATCCCCGATGGCGGCTGGGTGCCGCTGCTGATGGGCGTCACCATCTTCACGCTGCTGACCACCTGGTCACGCGGGCGCGCGCTGATGCGCCAGAACATGGCGGAGGGATCGATCCCGCTGGAAGTGTTCACCAAGTCCGCTCACGCCAGCGCCGCGCGCGTGCCCGGTACGGCGATCTTCATGGCCTCCACCGCATCGGGCGTGCCTTCGGCGCTGCTGCACAACATGAAGCACAACAAGGTACTGCACGAACGGGTGGTGATCCTGACCGTGCAGATCGAGGACGTGCCCTACGTGGATCAGGTGGAGCGATCGGCCTGCAAGGATTTCGGCAACGGCTTCTACCGCGTCAGCCTGCGCTTCGGCTTCCTGGAGGAAACCGACGTGCCCGCCACGCTCAAGACCGTGACGATGTGCGGCGAACCGTTCGACATGATGAAGACGAGCTTCTTCCTGTCGCGCCAGACGCTGATTGCGTCGGACAAGCCGGGCATGGCGATCTGGCGCGAAAAGCTGTTCGCGTGGATGCTGCGCAACGCGGCGAGTGCGATGGAGTTCTTCCGGCTGCCGACAAACCGCGTGGTGGAGCTGGGTAGCCAGCTCAAGATCTGACGGTCTCCCGCCCGTCGCGCGGGCGGGAGACGCTTGTCAGGATAAACGGATCAATTGCCGCTTTCGGCCTTGGCCTTGAGCTTCGCGGCCTCTTCCTTGGCCTTGTCCCCGGCCTTGTTCAGCGCATCGGCGGCCTTCACGCCAGCCTTGTCCGCCTCGACACCGGCCTTGTCGGCGGCGGCGTCGGCCTTGTTGATCGCTTCGTCTGCCGCGTTGCGGACCGATTCCGCGCCCTCGCTGGCGGTGGCGCTCATGTCCGAGGCGGCGGCAGCGATATCGTTCCCGGCTGACGTAGCGGCTTCCTGCGCGTTGTCCTGCGTCTTTTCCGAGCAGGCAGAAAGCGCGATGGCGGCTGCCGCTGCGGCCAGGGTGGTGAAGATGGGTTTGCGCATCAAAAAAAGCTCCTCTCTGTCGCGTCACATCAAAGCACGATGGCGCTTCGGGTTCCTGACGATCGTATCGTCCAACGGAAACGGGCGCGACTTTCCGGAGAAAGCCGCGCCCGTGCAAGCCTGGAAGGCTCCGGTCAGCGTCGGATTTACCCGAGGTTGGCGCTGACCATGCAGTAGAGCATCGGCAGCGACAGCAGCAGGTTGGTGCGGCTGGCGATCAGCGCGCGCGGCGCGGCGGCGGCCTTTTCCTCGGCGCTGGCTTCGACGATGCCGAGGATCTTCTTCTGCGCGGGCCAGATGATGAACCACACGTTGAACGCCATGATCAGCGCGAGGTCCATGCCCAGGCCGATCAGGTTCTCATGCAGGTTGAGCCCCTTGAAGATCAGCGCGCGGTGAACGTAGCCGGTGACGTAGGCGATCACCAGGCCGGTGACGACCGTCAGCAGCGCGGCCCAGCGGAAGAAGAAGAACACTTTCGGCGCGATGTGGCCCGTGATCGCGCCCTTCTGTTCGGCCGGAATCGACGGCATCGTCGGCACCTGCACGAAGTTCAGGTAATAGAGCAGGCCGATCCACAGAATGCCGAAGAACACGTGCAGCCAGCGGAACACGGAATTGACATCGACCGGCACTTCCGCACCGAATCCCAGCATCACGGCGATGGCCGCGACAAGGCCGATCGCAAGCACGAGATGCAGGTTACCAAACAGCTTGGCCATGAAACTTCCCCCAGTTTGCGCCCCTTGATCCGTTTACCCGGTTATCGCCGGAGGTGGGCTGGCAACATTCTAGGGGGTGTGCGCAATTTGTCACACGTTTTTGTCGTGCGGCAGGGCGTCGGCCATTTGCGGCAGAGCGGCTTGACGGACTGACTCGCTCAATCGTGCGGCGGGTTCTGTTCCACTTCGTCCGCCGCTTCCGCGCCCAGTCCATGCTTCAGCAGCATCGGGATCTGCGCGAACGTGAACAGGAACGACAGCGCGGTCACCCCCCACAGCTTGGCCTGAAGCCAGCCGTCGAAGCTGAGCGTGTGGCGCAGCACTTCGTTCAGCGCCGCCAGGAACAGGAAGAAGAACGCCCAGTTGCGCGAAAGCTTCATCCAGCCGGCATCGTCCAGCCCGTCGAACGCGCTTTGCAGCAGCGTGCGCAGCATTGGCTTGCCCCGGACAAGGCCGGCGAACAGCACGCCGGCGAACAGCAGATAGATCGCGGTGGGCTTGATCTGAATCCAGAACGGATCGCCCAGCAGCACGGTGAGCGTGCCGAAGCCCAGGATCAGCACGGTCGACAGCCACAGCATCGGCGAAATCCGGCCGAGCCGCCACTTCGACACGATCAGCGCCACGATCGTCGCCACCATGAACGCGATCGTGCCCTTGGTGACGGCTACCACCGTCCCGATTCCCGCGTCCGCTTCCTTCGGGCTGAAATGGCGATAGGCGAGGAAGAACACCAGCAGCGGGCCGTAATCGACCAGCAGGTTGATCCACGAGGACTTGGGCTTTTCGGGTCTTGCGTCGTTCACCGGAATACCCCCGCGATGACCCGGGCGACCAGATCGGGATCGAACGGGCGCAGGTCGTCGATCTTCTCGCCCACCCCGATGGCATGGATCGGCAGGCCGTACTGTTCCGCCGCCGCCACCAGCACGCCGCCGCGCGCGGTGCCGTCCAGTTTGGTCATGATCAGGCCGGTCACACCCGCCACTTCCTTGAAGATCTCGATCTGCTGGAGCGCGTTCTGGCCGTTGGTGGCATCGAGCACCAGCACCACGTCGTGCGGTGCGGCCGGGTTCAGGCGGCCGAGCACGCGGCGGACCTTGGCCAGTTCGTCCATCAGTTCGCGCTTGTTGTGGAGCCGGCCGGCGGTGTCGACGATCAGCGCGTCGATGCCGGTGTCGGTCGCCGCCTTGACCGCGTCGAACACGATCGAGGCGGGATCGCCGCCTTCGGGACCGGTGACCACGGGCACGCCCAGCCGGTCCGCCCAGACCTTGAGCTGGCCGATCGCGGCGGCGCGGAACGTATCGCCCGCCGCCAGCATCACCCCATAGTCCTGTTCCTGGAACAGATGCGCGAGCTTGGCGATGGTGGTGGTCTTGCCCGATCCGTTGACGCCGATGACGAGGACGACGTGTGGGCGCGGGAAAGCGGTGATCTCCAGCGGCTTGGCCACCGGGCGCAGGATCGCAGCGATTTCCTCGGCCACGGCTTCGCGCAGCGCGGTCTCGTCGATCCCGCGTTCGAACCTCTCGTCCGCCAGCCGTTCGCGGATGCGCGCGGCGGCGCGCGGGCCAAGGTCGGACAGGATCAGCGCGTCCTCGATCTCGTCGAGCTGCGCGTCGTCCAGCCGGGTCTTGCCGACGATGCCGGTCAGGTTCTCGGTAAGGCGTTCGGAAGTCTTGCGAAACCCGCCGAGAAGCCTGTCGCTCCAGCTTCCGTTCTCCGGCTCGGCGCTCATGCCAGCATTCCTTCGATGATCCTTGTCGGCGTCAGGGTGACGATGGTGCCCGCAACCGTGCCTTCGGGCAGGCGGTAGGGCGCGAATTCGGGCGAATGCCCCGTGCCGTCGCGTTCGGCAAGCACTTCGCGCGGTGCGCCGACCAGCGAGGCGAGCCAGCGCGCGCGTTCGTCGGCAACGGCAGCACGGATTTCGGCCGCGCGCACGCGGACCGTGACCGGGGCGACCTGCGGCATCCGCGCGGCAGGCGTGCCGGGGCGGGGGGAGTAGGGAAAGACATGGCCGTGGACGACGCCGCAATCGCGCACGATGGCCAGGTTGTTGGCGTGCATGGCGTCGGTTTCGGTGGGAAAGCCGGCGATCAGGTCCGCGCCGATGGCGATGTCCGGACGGGCAGCGCGCAGGGCATCGGTCAATTCGACCGCCTGCGCCCGGTTGTGCCGGCGCTTCATCCGCTTGAGCACCATGTCGTCGCCCGATTGCAGCGACAGGTGGACATGCGGCATCACGCGGGCTTCGCCGGTGATGATCTCGAACAGCAGGCCGTCGATCTCCACCCCGTCCAGCGAGGACAGGCGCAGGCGCGGCAGGCGGGGGAAGGCATCGAGGATCGCGCGCACCAGCACGCCCAGGCGCGGCGCATCGGGCAGATCCGCGCCCCAGCCGGTCACGTCCACGCCGCTCAGCACGATCTCGTTGACGCCCAGCAGCAGGTGCCGTTCGATCACGCGGAGCACATCGGCAACGGGCGTGGACAGGCTGGGGCCGCGCCCCTGCGGGATGATGCAGAAGGTGCAGGCGTGATCGCAGCCGGTCTGCACCGGCACGAAGGCGCGGGTGTGGACTTCGCTCGGCCGCTGTCGGGAGGCCGTTTCTCCTGCGTTCGGATGCCAGGCAAGCGGATCGGCCTTGGCCATATTGGGTACCACCGCATCCACTTCGGCCATGGCCGAGAAGCTGTCCGGCTCGATCGTGGCGGCGCAGCCCGTAACCACCAGCCGCGCGTGCGGGTGACTGCGGCGCAGACGGCGCACCGCCCGCCGCGACTGGCGCACGGCTTCAGCGGTCACCGCGCAGGAATTGACCACGACCGTAGGCGTTCCGGCATCCGCCAGTATCGTCCGGATGCTTTCGCTTTCGGCAAGATTGAGCCGGCAGCCCAGCGTCACCACTTCGGCCGGCGCGACCGCGTCGGTCATGCCGGGTAGTCCGTATCCTCGAAGCTGCCCTCGAAGCTCGTGGCGGCGGGGCCGGTCATCAGGATCGAACCACCTTCCGGCCACGCGATCGTCAGCGGGCCGCCGGGAAGCTCGACCGTTACCGTCCGCCCCGTCAGCTTGCGCCGCATCGCCGCGACGGCGGTGGCGCAGGCGCCGGTGCCGCAGGCACGGGTCAGCCCGGCACCGCGTTCCCACACGCGCAGGCGGATATGGTCGGGGCCGATCGGGCTGGCGACGTTGACGTTGACGCGTTCGGGAAACAGCGGATCGTTCTCGATCAGCGGGCCAAGCCGGGCAAGATCCACCGCATCGGCATCGGGCACGAAGAAGATGACGTGCGGATTGCCGACATTGACGGCGGCGGGATCGGTCAGTCTCTCCCAGCCAACCGGCATCGTCAGCGTATCCATGGCATAGGCGAGCGGGATGCGGTCCCACTCGAAGCGGGGCGTGCCCATGTCGACCGCGACGCCATCGGCGCCCGCTGCCGACCGGATCACGCCGGCCAGCGTCTCAATGCGCCGTTCGCCGCCCAGCAGCAGGCCCACCGCGCGGCTGGCGTTGCCGCAGGCTTCCACTTCGCCGCCATCGTTGTTGAAGATGCGCATCCGCACGTCGGCGACGGCGGAGGGCTCCAGCACGATCAGCTGGTCGCAGCCCACGCCCGTGCGCCGGTCGGCCAGCGCGGCGGCGCGGCGGTCCGACATGGCAAGCGGGGTTTCGCGCGCGTCGATCACCACGAAATCGTTGCCAAGGCCGTGCATCTTGCGGAAGGGTATGCGCATGGCGCGCGATCTAGGGCGCGCGGGGGCTTAGCGCAATGCCATAGGGCATCCGCGATGGCGGTTCGGCTTGCCTTTTCGTCCGGACAGCGCTAAGGGCGGCGCGTTCCACTCCCCGATCGGGGGCTGGCACACTCCAATAACGGCTCCAACAGGATGCCACACGCTGGTCGGCGAGGTTTCGCCCACCGGCGTTTTTCGCGTTACGCGGTTTTGCGTTGGCGATGTGGCGAATGGCGGGGCATGGCAACGGGAATACGGCGTGTTCGATAGTCTATCAGACCGGCTTGGAGGCGTGTTCGATCGCCTGCGCGGCCGCGGCGCGCTCAAGGAGGACGATGTCCGGGCGGCCATGCGCGAAGTGCGCATCGCGCTGCTCGAAGCCGACGTCGCGCTGCCCGTGGTGCGCCGTTTCGTCGACAAGGTTACCGAGGAGGCCGTCGGCCAGTCGGTGCTGAAGTCGGTCACGCCCGGCCAGCAGGTCGTCAAGATCGTCAACGACGCGCTGGTCGAGATGCTGGGATCGGAAACCGCCGATCTCGATCTCGCCGCGGCGCCGCCGGTTGTCATCATGATGGTCGGCCTGCAGGGTTCGGGCAAGACCACCAGCACCGCCAAGATCGGCAAGCTGCTCAAGGAAAAGCAGGGCAAGAAGGTCCTGATGGCCTCGCTCGACGTCAATCGTCCGGCGGCGCAGGAACAGCTCAAGGTGCTGGGCGAACAGGTTGGCGTTGCCACGCTGCCGATCATCGTCGGCCAGCAGCCCGTGGACATCGCCACACGCGCGCTCCACGCGGCGAAGCTGCAAGCGGTTGACGTCCTCCTGCTCGATACCGCCGGCCGCCTCCACGTCGATGCGGCGCTGATGGACGAGATGAAGGCCGTCGCCGCCGTCTCTGCGCCGAAGGAAACGCTGCTCGTCGTCGACTCGCTGACCGGGCAGGACGCGGTCAACGTCGCGCAGAGCTTTGCCGGCGAAGTCGATCTGACCGGCGTGGTGCTGACCCGCATGGACGGCGATGCGCGCGGCGGCGCGGCGCTGTCGATGCGCGCGGTCACCGGCAAGCCGATCAAGTTCGCAGCCACCGGCGAAAAGCTCGATGCGATCGAGCCGTTCCACCCGCAGCGCGTGGCCGGCCGCATCCTGGGCATGGGCGATATCGTCTCCATCGTCGAAAAGGCGGCGGCGACGGTGCAGGCGGACGAGGCCGAAAGGCTGGCCGCGCGCATGGCCAAGGGCCAGTTCGACATGAACGACCTGCGCACCCAGCTTCAGCAGATGCAGCGCATGGGCGGGCTTGGCGCGCTGGCGGGCATGATGCCCGGCATGAAAAAGGCCAAGCAGGCGATGGCGCAGTCGGGCATGGACGACAAGGTGCTGCTGCGCATGGACGCGATCATCGGTTCGATGACGCCGACCGAGCGCACGCGGCCCGAACTGCTCAACGCCAAGCGCAAGATCCGCGTGGCCAAGGGTTCCGGCACGCAGGTTCAGGACGTCAACAAGCTCCTGAAGATGCACATGGAAATGGCCAAGGCCATGAAGCAGATCAAGAAGATGGGTGGCCTCAAGGGGCTTGGCGCCCTGTTCGGCAAGGGCGGTCTTGGCGCCGCCATGCCCGGACTGGACCAGCAGGCAGGGCCGGGCGGGCTCGGTGGCCTGGGGGGCGGCATGGGTGCTGGCGGCGGTCTGCCGGGGCTGGGCAACATGCCCGCCAATCTCGGCGACCTGCTCCGCAAGAAGTGATTTCGGAAATTTGCGTTCAAAGAGTTTCGAGGAAAGGTTGAAGTAATGTCTGTTTCTCTGCGTCTTTCGCGTGGCGGTTCCAAGAAGCGCCCGTACTACAAGGTCGTCGTCGCCAACAGCCGCGCTCCGCGCGACGGCGCCTATCTCGAACAGGTCGGCACCTATAACCCGCTGCTGGCCAAGGACGACGCCAACCGCGTCCGTCTGGTCGAAGACCGCGTGCGCTACTGGCTGGGCGTCGGCGCGCAGCCGACCGATCGCGTAGCCCGCCTGCTCGACAAGGCCGGGATCAAGGAACGCGCCGCGACCAGCAACCTCAAGAAGGGTGAACCGGGCCAGAAGGCCAAGGATCGCGCCGAGGAAAAGGCCGAGAAGGCGCGCGAAGCCGCTGAAGCCGCTGCGGCCGCCGCTGCTGCACCGGCCGAGGAAGCTGCCGTTGAGGAAGCACCGGCTGCGGAAGCCCCCGCTGCCGAGGCTGCTACCGAAGAGTCGACCGAGGCCTGATCTTGTCGGACAAGCCCGTTACGCTGGCCGCCGTAACCGGCGCGCACGGAGTGACGGGCGAGGTCCGTCTCAAGCTGTTCGGTGAAGGCGTGGCGGCGCTCAAGCGCTACCGCGCCTTCAACGCTTCCAGCCTGACGCTGGAAAAGCTGCGCGATGACGGCAAGGGCGGGGCGATCGCCCGCTTTGCCGAAGTGACCGACCGGACCGCCGCCGAACGGCTGCGCGGAACCGCTCTCACCGTGCCGCGATCGGCCCTGCCGTCGCTGGCGGAGGGCGAATACTATCACGCCGACCTGATCGGCCTTGCCGCCGTTTCCACCGATGGCGAATCGCTAGGCGAATGCATCGCGGTCGAAAACTACGGCGCGGGCGATGTGCTGGAAATCCGCCGGCCCGATGGAAAGCGCTTCATGGTGCCGATGCGCGCCGAAGCTGTGCCGGAATGGAACGAAACGCGGATGCTGATCGCTTCCGCCTATGCCGAGGCCTGATTCCGGCCCGGTCCGGCCATTGTTTCGGTAACGCTGCCGTGGCGATGCCGATATGATCGCCGTCATGGACTTCGCGCTGATCCTGTTCCTGATTCCTTTCGGTATCGCCGGCCGGGTGCTGGCGCAGAAGCTCGTCGTGCGCCGGCCCGAATGGGGCGACCTGCGCCTTGCGCTGCACGCGGCCCTGCCGGTTGCCGGCGTGTTCTGGCTGGCGGCCATCGTGTTGCTCATGGCGGGCGAGGATGACGTGGCGCTGGCGCTCGTCCTGCTGGGGCTGGCGGCTTATGGCCTTGCCGCCGCCACCGCACATCTGGCTGTGCGCAAGTACCGCTATCGCGTGGCCGTGCTCGGTCCGGCGCGGGCATTCCGGTAACACCCGCGCGCAATCCGCAAAAGGGTTGATGCGCCCGCTGGGCATTCGCACCCGTATCAGGCACGTTCCGCGCGCAATATTGGCAAGGCGGGAGGTTCTGATGCGGGCGATGACGATGATTCCGGCGATGGCGATCGTGCTCGCCGCGTCACCGCTTCACGCCCAGAGCACGAGTCCCCAGAGCGCCACGCTTGGTAGCATCGCGCCGCAGATCGAAGCGGGCTTCACCACGTTCATGGCGGAAAACCATGTGCCGGGCCTCGTCTATGGCGTGGTGCAGGGCGGCCATCTCGCGCTGGTGAAGGGGGAGGGCGTGCAGGATATCGCGGCGCGCCGCCCGGTCACGCCCGACAGCCTGTTCCGCATCGCCTCGATGACCAAGGCCTTCACCGCGCTGTCGATCCTCTCGCTGCGCGACAAGGGCCTGCTCTCGCTGGACGATCCGGCGGAAAAATACGTGCCCGAAATGCGCGGCTGGACCTATCCCACCAGCGATTCCCCGAAAATCCGCGTGCGTGATCTGCTGCAGCACGTCGCCGGCTTCGTCACTGACGATCCCTGGGGCGACCGGCAACAGGTGCTGAGCCAGGCCGATTTCACCGCGCTGCTCAAAACGGGCGTGCCCTTCACGCGCGAACCGCAGGCGCGGCACGAGTATTCGAACCTTGGCTACGCCATTCTCGGCCGGATCGTGGCCAACGTCACCGGCCAGCCCTATCGCCGCTATGTCGAGAAGACATTCCTCGTCCCGCTGGGCATGGCCTCGAGCGGCTACGACACGCCCGCCTCGCCGATCGAGCGGCGTGCTGTCGGCTATCGCTGGGAAAACGGCGCGTGGAGCGAGGAGCCGACGATGAAGGACGGCGCGTTCAATTCGATGGGTGGACTGCAGGTCAGCGCCAACGACTATGCGAAGTGGATCGCCTTCCTCCTGTCTGGCTGGCCGGCGCGCGATGGGCCGGAGACCGGGCCGGTGCGCCGCGCGACGATCCGCGAACTGGCGCAGGGGCTCAACTTCGTCTCGGTCGCCACCCGCCCCGGCAGCACCGGCGCCACCGCCTGCCCGCTGGCGCTCGCCTATGGCATGGGCTGGCGCGTGATGCAGGATTGCGACCTGGGCCTCACCATGAGCCACGGCGGCGGTTATCCGGGCTATGGCTCGCATGTCATGCTGATGCCCGAATACGGCACCGGGATCTTCGTGCTAACCAACCGCACCTATGCCGGCCCCACCGGGCCGGCGTGGGACGCGGCGATGCTGATGCACAAGGCGGGCCTGCTCCACCGCCCGGCAATGCCCGTCTCGCCCGATCTAGCCAGTTTCTACGCCGCGGCGCAGGCCGTGTGGCAGGCGGGCACCGTCGCGCCGCTGAACGGCCGCGTGGCGATGAACTTCCCGATGGACCGCACGGCGGAAAACTGGGCGAACGTGCTGGGCGACCTGAAAGCGCAGGCCGGCGCTTGCGACACCGCCGCGCCCATCACACCGACGGGCCGGATGACCGGCACTTTCCGCTGGACTTGCGGCAAGGGGAGCGTCAACGGACAGATCATCCTCGCGCCGACGCGCCCGATAACGATCCAGGCGTTGCGGTTCACGTTCGAGGGTGCCGTTCCCTGATCTCTGCCAAGAAGCCCGAATGACCTTCGCCGCCACCGTCCTTACGCTCTATCCCGAAATGTTTCCCGGTCCGCTTGGCGTCAGTCTGGCGGGGCGGGCGTTGCGCGAGGGAACGTGGGCGCTTGATGCCGTGCAGATCCGCGATTTCGCGATCGACAAGCACCGTACCGTCGACGATACGCCCGCCGGCGGCGGGGCCGGCATGGTGCTGCGGGTGGACGTGCTGGCGGCGGCGGTCGATCATGCGCTGGCGGCGCATCCCGGATGCCCCGTCCTCGCCATGACGCCGCGCGGCAAGCCGCTGACGCAGGACCGTGTGCGTGAACTCGCCGCCGGCCCCGGCGTGATCGTGCTGTGCGGCCGTTTCGAGGGTTTCGATGAGCGCATCTTCGCGGGCCGGCAGGTCGAGGAAGTCTCGGTGGGCGATATCGTGCTGTCCGGCGGCGAATGCGCTGCCCTTATGCTGCTCGACGCTTGCATTCGGCTGCTTCCCGGCGTAATGGGCGCGCCTTCAAGCGGGCAGGAGGAGTCGTTCGAGAACGGTCTCCTCGAATACCCGCACTATACCCGACCCGTCGAATGGGAAGGGCGCACGATCCCTGAAGTGCTGCGATCGGGGGATCATGCGAAAATCGCGGAATGGCGGAAACGCCGTTCGGAAGACGATACCCGGTCACGCAGGCCGGACCTTTGGGAGCGCCACGTCGGCGCTCGGGTCCAGTCTGCCTCTGGCGCGCAGCGTGAAGTGCAGGACGATTGAAAAATGAACCTGATTCAGCAGCTTGAAGCTGAAGCTATCGCCGATTTCAAGGCGAAGAAGGATATTCCGGATTTCCGCGCGGGCGATACCGTGCGCGTGGGCGTGCGCGTCGTCGAAGGCGACCGCACCCGCGTCCAGGCTTACGAAGGCGTGTGCATCGCGCGCTCGAACCGTGGCCTCGGCTCGAACTTCACCGTGCGCAAGATCTCGTTCGGCGAAGGCGTGGAGCGCGTGTTCCCGCTCTACTCGCCCAACATCGATTCGATTACCGTGGTGCGCCGTGGTGTCGTGCGTCGTGCGAAGCTGTACTATCTTCGTGGCCGCACCGGCAAATCGGCGCGTATTGCCGAGCGCAAGGTCGTCAAGACCGGCCAGGAGGGCTGAAAGCCCAACGCCCAAGACACGGAAACTGTGTAGAAAGGCGTCCTGGCATCACCGCCAGGGCGCCTTTTTGCTGTCCGTGCCCCGTTCCCGCCGGTTCTTCCCCATCCGCCGCCTTTTCCCAGAGAGGTTCGTGACCTTGCCATGCTTCGCCTCCGTCACCTCCTTGCCGCGTCGGCGCTCTGCGCTGCCCTGCCTTTCGCTTCGGCTCATGCCGGGGAAGCGCCGATGACCGCCTCCGCACAGGCCGCGCCCGCGCTCACGCTGGAACGGGTTTTCGCCAGCCCCTCGCTCAACGGGCCGGCGCCGCGCGGGGTGAAGCTGTCGCCCGATGGCGCGTACCTCACGCTGCTGCGCAACCGCGCCGACGATCGCGAACGCTATGACCTGTGGGGCTTCGAGCGGAAGACGGGCAAGTGGCGGATGCTGGTGGATTCGCTCAAGCTGTCGTCGGGCAAGGAACTGTCCGAGGCCGAGAAGATGCAGCGCGAACGGCAGCGGATCGGCGATCTGAAGGGCATCGTCAGCTACGAATGGGCGCCCGATGGCAAGGCCGTGCTGGTGCCGCTCGATGGCGACCTGTTCCTGGCCGGCCTTGACGGCAGCGTCCAGCGCATTCCCGGAACGCAGGGCGGCGAACTCAACCCGAAGCTGGGACCGAAGGGCGATCGCATCGCCTATGTGCGCGATCGCCGGCTATGGGTCGGCCCCGTAGCGGGGCAGGGCGCGCCCGTCGCGGTGACTCCCGCGGAAAGCGCCGAGACCGTTCACTGGGGCGAGGCGGAGTTCGTGGCGCAGGAAGAGATGTCGCGCATTGCGGGCTTCTGGTGGTCGCCCGATGAAAGCCGCCTGGCGGTCGAGCGGTTCGATGAGGCCAAGGTAGGCGTCGTCACCCGCGCAGCGATCGGCGCGGACGGCACCAAGACGTTCGACCAGCGCTATCCGGCCGCCGGCACGCCTAACGCTGATGTCTCGCTGTGGATCATGGCCCCGGACGGCAGCGGGCGCGTGGCGGTGGACCTAGGCGCGGGTGATCTGGGCGCGGATAAGGACATCTACCTGGCCCGCGTCGACTGGGCGCCCGACGGCAAGACGCTCTATGTCCAGCGCGAAGATCGCGCGCAGACCCGGCTCGACATGCTGGCGGTCGATCCCGCCACGGGCAAGGCGCGCGTGCTCTTCAGCGAACAGGCCGCCGAACGGAGCTGGATCAACCTGTCGGACAGCTATCGCTTTCTGGCGGACGGCAGCCTGATCTGGTGGTCGGAGCGCGATGGCTTCGGCCATCTCTACCGCTTCCGGCCCGATCATCATCCGGACAGCCAGTGGCAGCAGCTGACGCAGGGTGACTGGGTGGTGACCGGCCTTGTCGGCGTGGACCAGAAGGCCGGTCGCGTGTTCTTCACCGGCACGAAGGACGGCGTACTGGCGCAGCAGGTCTATGCGCTCGATCTTGCCGCGCCGTCGAAGATCGTGCGCCTCACCGATCCGGGTTTCGACAACGCGGCGACGATGGACAAGCGCGGACAGACGCTGATGGTCACGCGCAATGCCGATGCGCAGCCGCCGCAATCGTATCTCGCCGATGCCGCCGGCAAGCGCATCGCGTGGATCGAGGAGAACCGCGTGGAGGGATCGCACCCCTACGCGCCCTATCTCGCCAGCCATCGCCCGGCGACGTTCGGGACGATCCCCGCCGCCGATGGCACGCCCCTGCACTGGATGATGATCACGCCGCCGCTGGAGCCGGGCCGCAAGTATCCGGTCTTCACCTTCCACTATGGCGGCCCGCACGCGCAGGTGGTCCACCGTGGCTGGCAGGGCGCGCTGGCGCAGGCGATCGTCGACAAGGGCTATATCTATTTCGCGATCGACAACCGCGGTTCGGCCAATCGCGGGGTGAAGTTCGAAAGCACGCTCTACCGCGCGATGGGCTCGGTAGAGGTAAAGGACCAGCTCGCCGGGGCCAACTACCTCAAGACGCTGGATTTCGTGGACCCGAAGCGGATCGCCACGTTCGGCTGGTCCTATGGCGGCTACATGTCGATCAAGATGCTGCAGGCCGACCCCGGCGCCTATGCGGCGGGCATCGCGGTGGCCCCGGTGACCAAGTGGGAACTCTATGACACCCACTACACCGAACGCTACCTTGGCGATCCGAAGCGCGAGCCGCAGGTCTATGCCACATCGAACGCGCTGGCCGATACCGGCCGCATCCGCGATCCGCTGCTGCTGATCCACGGCATGGCGGACGACAACGTGGTGTTCGAGAACTCCTCCGCGATCATCGCCAAGATGCAGGCGGAGGCAGTGCCTTTCGAGATGATGCTCTACCCCGGCTATACCCACCGCATCAGCGGGCCGAAGGTGAGCCAGCATCTTTACGAGACGGTTTTCCGTTTCCTTGATCGCAACGGCGTCGGACCGGCGCCGCTCGTGACCGGGAAATAGGAATTTGGGTGGCCGGAAGGCCAATTCGCTTGGCTGGTCGGAACCAGCCGCTATGGACGGCCCGCGTCATGCGATGCGCGGCACTGGGAGTGAAGTGAAATGGGTTACCGGGTTGTAGTTGTCGGCGCGACGGGGAACGTGGGCCGCGAGATGCTCAACATCCTTGCCGAGCGCGCGTTTCCGATCGACGAGATCGCCGCCGTCGCCTCGCCGCGTTCGCAGGGCACCGAGATCGAGTTCGGCGAGACCGGGAAGAAGCTCAAGGTCCAGAACATCGAGCATTTCGATTTCACCGGCTGGGACATCGCGCTGTTCGCCGCCGGTTCCGGCCCGACCAAGATCTATGCCCCCAAGGCCGCTTCGCAGGGCTGCGTGGTGATCGACAATTCGTCGCTCTACCGCATGGACCCGGACGTGCCGCTGATCGTGCCCGAAGTGAACCCCGACGCGATCGACGGCTACACCAAGCGCAACATCATCGCCAACCCCAACTGCTCGACCGCGCAGATGGTCGTCGCGCTGAAGCCGCTGCACGATGCGGCGAAGATCAAGCGCGTAGTCGTCTCGACCTACCAGTCCGTGTCCGGCGCGGGCAAGGAAGGCATGGACGAACTGTTCGAGCAAAGCCGCGCGATCTTCGTGGGCGATCCGGTCGAACCCAAGAAGTTCACCAAGCAGATCGCCTTCAACGTGATCCCGCACATCGACGTCTTCCTGGACGATGGCTCGACCAAGGAAGAATGGAAGATGGTCGCCGAAACCAAGAAGATCCTCGATCCGAAGGTCAAGGTTGTCGCCACCTGCGTTCGCGTGCCGGTGTTCATCGGCCACTCGGAAGCGGTCCATCTGGAGTTCGAGGAAGAAATCTCCGCCGAGCAGGCCCAGTCGATCCTGCGCGAGGCGCCGGGCGTCATGCTCGTCGACAAGCGCGAGAACGGCGGATACGTGACGCCGGTGGAATGCGTGGGCGATTACGCCACCTTCGTTTCGCGCGTGCGCGAGGATTCGACCGTCGACAACGGCCTCGCGCTGTGGTGCGTTTCGGACAACCTGCGCAAGGGCGCGGCGCTCAACGCGGTGCAGATCGCCGAACTGCTGGGCCGCCGGCACCTCAAGAAGGGATAAGCCGAACCTTCCTCCCTGTTGAGGAGATAATTCGGCGTTCCCGGTGTCATAACATTTGCGTGACCGTTGCCCTCTCCCTAGGATCGCCTCTGATCCTTGGGAGAGGGCACCCGCGCCATGACGCTTTCCGCCGACGTTTTCTGGTCGTTCCGCAGCCCGTACAGCTATCTTGCCACGCGCCGCTATCGCGCGCTGACGGACGAGTACGACCTCGCCATCAATCTGCGCCCGGTCTATCCGCTGGCGATCCGGCAGCCCGATTTCTTCGAGCGCAACCATCCCGGCTGGCTGCGCTATCTGTTCGTGGACGTGGCGCGGCTGGCGCAGTTCCATGGCATTCCCTTCGTTCCGCCGCGCCCCGATCCGATCGTGCAGGACATCGCCACACGGCGCATCGCGGACGAGCAGCCCTATATCTTCCGGCTGACGCGCATGGGGCAGGCGGCATCGCGGCGCGGCAAGTCGCTGGCCTTCGCCGATGAAGTCTCGCGCCTGATCTGGGGTGGAACGCAGGGCTGGCACGAGGGCGATCATCTGGCCGGCGCCGCAGCCCGCGCCGGGCTGGACTTTGCGGAACTCGAAGCCGAAGCCGCCAGCGACGCGGATAGGCTCGATGCCGAACTCGCCGCCAACCAGGAAGCGCTGGAAGCCGCCGGCCACTGGGGCGTGCCCACGCTGGTCTTTGACGGCGAACCGTTCTTCGGGCAGGACCGCATCGACCTTGCGGTATGGCGCATGGAACAGAAGGGGCTGACGAGGCGGGGATAGTCGCGCTACGCTGCGCGAATGACGCCCTCTGCCATGACCGGCGGCTGCCAGTGCGGCCGCATCCGCTATGCCGTACGCCTGGACAGCGACGAGGCCTATCTCTGCCATTGCCGGATGTGCCAGAAGGCAACCGGAGGAGTGGCCGCCGCTTTCGTGCAGGTGGCGCCCGACGCCGTCGCCTGGGAACGCGAGCCGGACTGGTATGCCTCGTCTCCCATCGCGCGGCGTCCGTTCTGTTCGGGTTGCGGCACGCCGCTGGGGTTCGCCTTTGTCGATGGCGCCGGCATGATGGACCTTACCGTCGGCAGTTTCGACGATCCGTCCTGTTTCCGTCCGGTGGCGCACGCCGGCGCCGAAAGCCTGCACGAGGCATGGCTGGACACGCGCGCGCTTCCCCGCCATCGCAGCGACCAGACACCGAGCGTGGCCGACCGCTGGAAGGCCGCCGGACTGGAGGTTCCCGAATGACCGAGCTGACCACCGAATTCTTCGCCGGCCACGGCGGCGCGCAACTCGCGCTGCACCGGATGGGGAAGGGGCGGCCGGTCGTGCTGCTGCACGGGCTGTTCTCCTCGGCGGCGATCAACTGGGTCAAGTTCGGCACCGCCGCGCAACTTGTCGCCGCCGGGTTCGAATGCCTGATGCCCGATCTGCGCGCACACGGCCAAAGCGCAGCGCCGCATGATCCGGCTGAATATCCGGCGGACGTGCTCGCGCTCGATGCCATGGCGCTGGTGGCGCATCTGGGGCTGACCGATTTCGACCTGTGCGGGTTCTCGCTGGGATCGCGCACCTCGGCGCGGGCGGTGCTGGGCGGGCTATCCCCGCGCCGGCTGGTGCTGGCGGGCATGGGGCTGGAGGGGCTGGCCGGATGGAAGGGGCGGCGCGATTTCTTCATCGACGTGATCGACCGCTTCGGCACGATCCGGCCCGGCGATCCCGCCTATGTCTCGCAGCAGTTCATGAAGACGATGAACGTCGATCGCGTCGCCGCGCGGCTGTTGCTGGGCTCGATGGCGGATACCGCGCCCGAGGACCTGGCCGCCGTGACCATGCCCGTGCTGGTTCTTTGTGGTGACAAGGACAACGACAACGGCTCGGCCGACCGGCTGGCCGCCGCGCTGCCCGATGCGCGCCGCGCGACCATTCCCGGCACGCACATGAGCAGCGTGACCGTGCCCGAAATGGGGGCGGAGATCGTTTCGTTTCTTACCAGTCCCGCTTGACCCCGGCGTTCGGAGGCTTAACCACGGAGGCATGACAGGCGCCCGCATCGCGCGGCGCTGGCAATGTCCTCAGGGAGTCCCCGTCCATGAAATCGCTGTCTTCCGTTCTCGCGCTGGCCGTCGCGGGTCTTTCCATGACGGGCCTTGCCGCGCCCGCTTGCGCGCAGGACGCTGCCGCCACGCCCGCCACGGTGAAGACCTGGCTGTCCCAGGCGGAAAAGGACTACTTCGACCAGTCCGTCCGCACCAACCGCACCGAGTGGGTCTATCAGACCAACATTACCTACGATACCGCCGAGCTTACGTCGGCCGGCAACGCGGCGCTGACGAAGCTCCAGGTCGATCAGGCCAAGCAGGCGGCGATCCTCGCCAAGGTGCCGGGCCTTGCACCCGATGTCGCGCGCAAGCTGCTGGTCATCCGCACCCAGATCACCACGCCCGCGCCGACCACGCCCGGTGCGGCCGAGGAGTTCGCCGCGCTGCAGGCCCGCGTCCAGGGCATCTACGGCAAGGGCCATGGCACGCTGAATGGCGAGCCCGTCAATGGCAGCGACATCGAGGAAGCGATGGGCACCACGCGCGATCCGGCGAAGCTCAAGGAAATGTGGGTAAGCTGGCACGATACGGTCGGCACGCCGATGAAGGCCGACTACGTGCGCATGGTCGATATCGCCAACGCTGGCGCGCGCGAACTTGGCTTCGCCGATACGGGCGCGCTGTGGCGGTCGAACTACGATATGGACCCCGATGCCTTCGCGGCGCTGACCGAGAAGATCTGGGGCGAGGTCCAGCCGCTCTATCGCCAGCTGCACTGCTATGTCCGCACCAAGCTGAACGAGAAGTACGGCGATGCCGTGCAGCCCAGGACCGGCCCGATCCGCGCCGACCTGCTGGGCAACATGTGGGCGCAGGAATGGGGCAACATTTATGACATCGTCGCCCCCGCGGGCGCGGGCGATCTTGGTTACGACGTCACCGATCTGCTGACCGCGAAGGGCTACGATCCGCTCAAGATGGTGAAGGCGGGCGAGGGCTTCTATTCCTCGCTGGGCCTGGCGCAATTGCCCGAAACCTTCTGGCAGCGCTCGCAGTTCGTGAAGCCGCGCGATCGCGAGGTGGTGTGCCACGCTTCGGCCTGGGACGTGGACAACAAGGACGACCTGCGCATCAAGATGTGCATCAAGGTGAATGGCGACGATTTCGGCGTCATCCACCACGAACTCGGCCACAACTATTACCAGCGCGCCTACAACGGGCAGGACCCGCTTTACCTGAACGGCGCCAACGACGGCTTCCATGAAGCGATCGGCGACTTCGTGGCTCTGTCGATCACGCCCGAATATCTCGTGCAGATCGGCCTGCTCGATCGCGCGAAGGTGCCGGGCCCGGAAAAGGACACCGGCCTGCTGCTGCGTCAGGCGATGGACAAGGTGGCGTTCCTGCCTTTCGGCCTGCTGATCGATCGCTGGCGTTGGAACGTGTTCAACGGCACGATCAAGCCCGCACAGTATGAAACGGCCTGGAACGACATGCGCCTGAAGTATCAGGGCATCGTGCCGCCCGCGCCGCGCAGCCCCGATGCCTTCGATCCGGGCGCAAAGTATCACATCCCCGCCGTGGTGCCCTATACGCGCTATTTCCTGGCGCGGGTGCTGCAGTTCCAGTTCTTCGAGGCGGCGTGCAAGCAGGCCGGCTGGAAGGGGCCGCTGCACCGGTGCAGCTTCTATGGCAACAAGGCGGTGGGGCAGAAGCTCAATGCGATGCTGACGATGGGCGCATCCAAGCCCTGGCCCGATGCGCTCGAAGCCTTCACCGGCAGCCGCGAGATGAGCGGCGCCTCGATGGTGCGCTATTTCGCACCGCTTTCGCGCTGGCTGGAGCAGCAGAACCGCGGCAAGGACTGCGGCTGGTAAAGGCCTGTTGCCCGATAGCCGCATCGCTGCCGCGGCAAGGCGGGGCGATGCATAGGCTCTTGCCGTTCGGCGCGGTTTCCGTCACCATCCTCTCAAATCATAAAATGATCAGAGGATGCCATGATGAAATCGCGCCGGATTGCCGCGTTTCTGGCTTTGGGAAGTGCCTTTGCGGCCTCAGCGCCCGCCCACGCCAGCATGAATCTCGATACCGAACCCGTCGCGCTGGCGCGGCAGGTCTCGGCGACCAGCCCGGATGGCGTGGTCGCGGCGCTGCGATCACTGGGCTACGGCGCCGATCTGACCGCCGATGACGCCGGCGAACCGCTGATCAACGCGCGCATCGGCAAATGGCAGACGTTCGTGCTGTTCTATGATTGCGACGCGAAGATGCACGACAACTGCCAATCGCTGCAGTTCAGCGCCAGCTTCACGCCCGACAAGCCGTTCGGGCCGCAGGAAGCGGCGGCCTTCGCGCGCGATTATCGCTTCGGCGCCCTGACCATCGGTACCGACAAGTCGGTCGTGCTGTCGTGGGATGTGGTGACCGGCGGCGGCCTGGATTCGTCGGTGTTCCGCAAGGTAGTCGAAAACTTCAGCTTCGCCCTGGATAACGTGGGCGCACTGGCGTTCAACGAGGATAACGGCGCGGATGCGAAGCGGCCGGCGGGCCGCCTTATCGCTTCGGGCTCTCGCCCTTGACGTTCTTGAGCGAAGCGCCGGCAAGTGCGGGCCAGCGTTCTTCCCAATCGTGAAGGTCCCAGTCGGCCGGCCGTTCGAAGCTCAGAATGTCTTCCTGCGTTTCGGCCAGGTTGATGTCTTCCGGTTCGATGGTCACGCCGGGCGTGGTGCTGGCGAAAGCGCGCACCGTGGGGCGTTCCGGGTGCTTGCGGTGCGTTTCGATCACGATCGCGAGGCGGTCGCCGGGAATGCGCACCAGTGAACCGACCGGATAGACGCCGACCGAGCGCACGAACGCGGCCAGCACATATTCGTCGAAATGGCCGTTCCAGCTCAGCATCTCGTGGATCGCTTCGGCCGGTGTCCAGGGCGCCTTGTAAGGGCGGTCCGACGTGACGGCGTCATAGACATCGCACACCGCGCCCATGCGCGAGAGCAGCGTGATCTCGTCGCCGCTCAGCCGATGGGGGTACCCGGTTCCGTCGACCTTTTCGTGATGATGCAGCGCCACGTCCATGACCAGCGCCGATAGCGTGTCGTCCTTGCGCAGTACGGAATGCCCGCGTTCGGGGTGCTGCCGCATCGAGGCGAACTCGGCGTCGGTCAGCCGTCCGGCCTTGTTCAGGATCGAATCATCGATCGCCATCTTGCCGATATCGTGCAGCAGGCCGGCCATGCCGGCCTCGCGCACCTTTTCCTCGGAGAAATCCAGTTCGCGGGCAAGGTTGATCATCAGCGCCGAGACGGTCACCGAATGCATGTAGGTGTATTCGTCCTTGCGCTTCAGGCGCAGCACCGACGTGAGCGTGGAATTGTTGCGCGACAGCGAATCCGCGATTTCGTCCACCAGCGGGCCGAGCTTTTCGGCATCGATGGTATCGCCCGAGCGAACCTGCTTCAGAAGCTGGGACATCAGGCGGCGCGCAAGGTTCACGGTCTTGCGCGCGCGGCCGAGTTCGGCTGCCATGGAGCAGGTTTCGGGCGCGGCCGGCTTCTGGCGTGCTGCCGGTGCGATCGGTGCGAGCCGTGGCTTGGCGTTTTTGCGCGGGGTCGCGCGGGCTGGCGCGGGCTGGGGCGCGGGTGCGGCGGCGGGCGAAGGAGCGGGCTGGTTCGCGGCCTTGGGCGGGTCGACCTTGATGTCGAGGCCCTTGTCGGTATCGATGATCACGCCGGAAATCCGCGCAGAGCGCAGCGCGTCCACGTCGTCGCTATGCTCCAGAAGGAACTTGCCGCGCCAGAACGGGTGGAAGAACCACACGCCCTTGATGGCATGAATCCACATGCCGGCACGGACCTGATCCTTCTCAATCTGCTTTAGCGCCATTGGCAACCGACCTTCATATTCAAAGCCTGACCCAAACTGCTCCGTGCGACGCGGACGCAGGTTTCGTCCGCTTCGGTTCGCGTAACATTCAGGATGGTTCCAAATCGTAAACGTCGCGTACAAATTTGCGGGGCGTGAAAGTGCCGTGTTCGCAACCCTGGCCACGCTGGCAAGGTGCTGGCGGGTATAGTGCAAAAAAATCAGTAATTTGTGCGGTTGTGGCGGTGCGGCGAAAGCCTGCCGCGCCATCCACCTTTTTCAATTTGAACGTCGATTGTGACAGGTACCGCCACGCGAATCGCATCCGGCGGCACTGTCACAATCGGGGCGAGCAGTTTACCGGAACGGCGGCTCGTTGAACGCGCGCAATTTGCGGCTGTGCAGGCGCGGCCCTTCGGCGCGCAGCAGAGCGCAGGTGGTCGTGCCGATGGCGAGGTGCGCGGCGATGGCTTCCTCGTAGAACCGGTTGGCCTGGCCGGGCATCTTGATCTCGCCGTGCAACGGTTTGTCGGAGACGCACAGCAGCGTCCCGTAGGGCACGCGGAAGCGATAGCCCTGCGCCGCGATCGTGGCGCTTTCCATGTCGATGCCGACCGCGCGCGACAGGCTGAACCGCCGCGCGGACTGGGTGTAGCGCAGTTCCCAGTTGCGGTCGTCGGTGGTGACGATCGTGCCGGTGCGCATGCGCTTCTTGAGGTCCGCGCCGCCGGTGCCACTGACCATCTCCGCCGCCTGCGCCAGCGCGCGCTGGATCTCGGCAATGGCGGGGATCGGGATTTCGGGCGGCAACACGGGATCGAGCACGTGATCATCGCGCAGGTAGGCGTGGGCGAGCACGTAATCGCCGATCTTCTGGGTGGGGCGCAGCCCGCCGCAATGGCCGATCATCAGCCAGGCTTCGGAGCGCAGCACGGCCAGGTGATCGCAGATCGTCTTGGCGTTGGACGGGCCGACGCCGATGTTGACGAGCGTGATGCCCGAACGATCGGGGGCGATCAGGTGGTAGGCTGGCATCTGGTGCCGCCGCCAGGCGGTGTCGGACAGGCGCGCACGGGCGTTGTCGACCGGCGCATCAAGGTACAGCCCGCCAGCGCCCGACAGCGCGATGTGATGGCCATCGCCCACCTGTTGCGCCGCCCAGTCCACGAATTCGTCGACATAGCGGTGGTAGTTGGTGAACAGCACGTAGCGCTGGAAATCGTCGGGCCGCGTGCCGGTGTAATGCGCCAGCCGGGCAAGGCTGAAATCGGTGCGCAGGCCATCGAACAAGGACAGCGGCAGCAGTCCTTCGTATTCGGGCACGTCGAGCCCGTCGGCGATCTCGTCGCCGATGCGGGCCAGTTCGGTGGTGGGGAAGTGCTGCGCCAGATCCTGCGGTGTAACCCCGCTCATCTGCGCACCGTCGCTGCCGTCCAGCACGTAGGGAAACGGGATTTCCTGTCGGGACGGGCAGACTTCGATCCGCACCTCGTAGTCCGACATGATGAGGGCAAGCTGTTCCGCCAGGTAGTCCTCGAACAGCGCCGGCCGCGTCACGGTGCAGGCATAAGTGCCGCGCTCTATCAACCGCCCGAACGAGCGCGTCGAATGATCGCCCAGTGTCTGGCCGTCGAAATGGATGCGGAGTTCGGGATAGCAGTAGCTGCCATCGTGCCGCCGTTCGGGCGGGGGCGGGGTGCCATGCTTGGCGAAAGCGGCGATATCGGCCCGCAGAGAGGCGACGGCGGCGTCGAAAATGCGGGAAAGTTCGGTGATGATCGTTTCAGGTGTTTCCATCGGCAGTATGTAGCGCGCAATCGGTGACGCTGCAAAGACGGCTTATGCCGCCACGGCGGAGCGGACCGGTATGGCCGGGGCGGGACCGGCAGGTTAAGAAGGTGTGATGCGGTTTCGGGCGAATATCGGTGCGGGGATGGCGCTTTTGCTGGCGCTGTCCGGCTGTGCGGGTGGCGGTGGCGGCGGTTTCCGTCCGGTCAGCGATACGCCGGTTCGGATCGGCCCGGCCTATTCCGTGCGTGGGCAGACTTACGTGCCCGCCGCCAGCCCCACCTATGATATGCTCGGCTACGCCAGTTGGTATGGCCATGAATCGGGCAACCGCACCGCCAACGGGGAGGCGTTCATGCCCGGCTGGATCACCGCCGCGCATACCACGCTGCCGCTGCCGACGTATGTGGAAGTCACCGCGCTCGATACCGGCCGCCGCATCATCGTGCGGGTCAATGATCGCGGACCGTTCGTCGGCCGCGCGCGGATCATCGACCTGTCGCGCGGCGCCGCTGAACAGCTGGGCATGCGCGCGCAGGGCCAGGTGGCGGTGCGCGTGCGCCGGGTGGAACCTTCCGAGGAAGACCGCGCCCGCCTGCGCCGGGGCCAGCCCGCACGCCCGCTTCCGCCCGTTGCCGAACCGATCCTGCGTAACCTGCGCGGCCAGCTTTCGGCGGCGGGGTTCTGACACAACAAAAAAGGGGCACCCGTGGGCACCCCTTTTCCGTTTGCTTGTCGCGAAGCGATCAGGCTTCCGCGGCGCGTTCTTCCAGCAGTTCCGCCGGGATTTCGCCGGGTTCGAGGTTCGGATCGACTTCCTCGGTGAAGCCGCCGGTCTCGGTGTCGAACATCGCGTCGATCACGTTGACGCCCTGCGACTGGAGTTCGGCCTCGTCCGGCGAACGGGCGACGTTCACCTTGACCTGAACCGAAACTTCCGGGTGCAGCGCAACGCGGACCGGGAACACGCCGATGGTCTTGATCGGGCGTTCGAGCACGATCATGGCCTTCGACACCTTGGCGCCCTGATCGACCAGGGCTTCCACGATGTCGCGCACCGAAACCGAGCCATAGAGATGGCCGGCGTTCGACGACGCGCGGATGAGGACGACTTCCTTGCCTTCGACCGAACCGGCTTCCTTGCCGGCTTCCTCGCGGCGGGCCGCGTTATCGGCCTCGATGCGGGCGCGGTTGGCTTCGAAGACCTTGCGGTTGGCTTCGTTGGCGCGCAGCGCCTTCTTGTTGGGCAGCAGGTAGTTGCGCGCGTAGCCGTCCTTGACGGTCACTTCGTCGCCGATGGTGCCCAGCTTCTCGATGCGCTCGAGCAGGATGATCTGCATGGTTAGCGCTCCTTACTTGACGATGTAGGGCAGCAGGCCGATGTGCCGGGCGCGCTTGATCGCCTGGCTCAGCTCGCGCTGCTTCTTGGCCGAAACCGCGGTGATGCGGCTGGGGACGATCTTGCCACGTTCGGACATGAAGCCCTGCAGCAGGCGCACGTCCTTGTAGTCGATCTTCGGCGCGTTCTTACCCGAGAACGGGCAGCTCTTGCGGCGGCGGAAAAACGGACGAGCCATCTCTTATTCCCCTTCGCGTTCGCGGCGACGGCTACGGTCGCGTTCGTTCTTGCGCATCATCACCGAAGGGCCGCCTTCGTGCTCGTCCACGCGGATCGTCATGTAGCGGATGACGTCTTCGTTGATCTGAGTCTGGCGCTCCAGCTCGGCCACCACGCCGGCAGGGGCGTCGATGTTGAGCATCACGAAGTGCGCCTTGCGGTTCTTCTGGATCTTGTAGGCCAGCGAACGGAGGCCCCAGGTCTCGGTCTTGGTGACCTTGCCGTTGTTGCTCTCGACGATTTCGGTGGCGGTGGCGGCAAGCGCATCAACCTGAGCCTGGCTCAGATCCTGGCGCGCCAGAAAGACATGCTCGTAAAGCGGCATGCTTCGCGTCCTTTCATCTTCTAACCGATCGCTGGCTGATCCGCGGGATTGCGGGGCCCCTCCGGCTTTCTTCGATTCCCATGAGTCACGGGAAGGTGCGGCCCTTAGCGGATTCCGGGCGGAACGCAAGGGGCTTCGGTCCGTTCGCCGGCTTGATCGCGCGTCACCGACGGGGCCATAATGGCACGAAACAACTCCGGGAGGACGTCTGATGCCCGTTACCGTCGATCGCGAAGGCGCGGTTGCCATCGTCACGCTCAACCGGCCGGAGGCGATGAACGCGCTGTCGCGCGCCATGCGGGCCAGCCTCGGCCGCGCCATGCAGGAACTGGATGGCGATGACAGTATCCGCGCGGTGGTTCTGACCGGAGCAGGGGAGCGCGCCTTCACCGCCGGGCTGGACCTCAAGGAACTGGGCGCGGACACGTCCAACTTGGGCGCGGCCAACGCAGAGGCAGCCGAGGAGAACCCGGTGCGGGCGATCGAGCAGTGCCGCAAGCCGGTGATCGGCGCGATCAACGGCGTCGCCATCACTGGCGGGTTCGAACTGGCGATTGCCTGCGACATCCTGATCGCGTCGGAAAACGCGCGCTTCGCCGACACCCATGCGCGCGTTGGCATCATGCCGGGTTGGGGCCTTTCGCAGAAACTCTCGCGCCTTATCGGCATCGCCCGCGCCAAGGAGCTTTCGCTGTCGGGCAATTTCATCGATGCGCGCACCGCCGCCGACTGGGGACTGGTCAACCGCGTGGTCCCGCCAGCGGACCTGCTCGCCACGGCGAAGCGGCTGGCGCACGACATCGCCGGGGCTGATCCGGCGATGGTCGCCGCCTACAAGAAGCTGATCGACGATGGCTATGCGCTGCCGTTCGGCGAGGCGATCGCGCTGGAGCATCGCGTTTCCGTTGCCGCCAACAGCCGGGTCAGCGCCGAGGATGTCGAGGCGCGCCGCCGTGCTGTGATCGAACGCGGCCGCAGACAGAAGGGGTAGGACGAGCGCTCAGCCCGGCACGAGGTGCGCCGTTTCGGGCACCGGCGTCGGCGGCACGCGATCGGTGAACCAGCGGACGAGGTTTTCCACCTGCAACGCGCCCATCGCCGCGTGGGTCCGTTCCGAACCGGAGCCGACATGCGGCAGCAGCACGGACCGGGGATGCGCCAGCAATCCTTCGGGCACCTGCGGTTCGTGCGCGAAGACGTCCAGCCCGGCGGCAAGGATGGTGCCGTGCGCCAGCGCCGCCTCCAGCGCATCCTCGTCCACGATCGAGCCGCGCCCGATGTTGACGAGAATGCCGTCCCGGCCGAGCGCTTCGAGCACCGGGGCATCGACCAGCTTCTCGGTCTCCGCCGTCCCCGGCGCGGCGATGATCAGCACGTCGCAGGCCTGCGCCAGCGCGCGGGCGTCGGGATACCAGGGGTATTCGACGCCCTCCTGCCGGGTGCGCCCGTGGTAGGCGATTTCCACGCCGAACCCTTCCAGCCGCCGCGCGATCGCCTTGCCGATCGCGCCCAGCCCGAGGATGCCCACGCGCCGGCCGCGCAGCGAAGGCGACAGGCGGAAGCGCTCCCGTGGCCACAGCCCGGCGCGCAAGTGCCGTTCGGCCTGGGGTATCTGCCGGATCGTCGCGAGCAGCAGGCCCATGGCGAGGTCGGCCGTCTCGTCCACCAGCACGCCGGGGGTATTGGTCACGACCGCGCCGGCCTTCGCCGCGGCGGCCACGTCCACGTTGTCATACCCCACGCCGAAGCTGGCAATGATCTCCAGCGCGGGCAGGCGCTCGATCAGGTCGGCGCGGACCTTCCCGAACAGTGTGGTGGTGGCGATTCCCCGGATTTGTGCCCCATGCGTGGCGAAAAAGGCGTCCGGATCGTCCTGCTCCCACAGCCGGTGCACGGTAAAGATCGCTTCCAGGGCCTCGGTAACGCCTGAACGGATTGGCGCGGTGACGAGAATTGCGATGCGCTGCAAGGCGTTGGAGGCGGTCATGCGGCGGTCATGGATCGACGGCGCGGATCAGGCAAGGCCATGGTTCCTTGCGGCGCACGGGAGGTGTATCGCTAGCGGTGGGCCGGGGGCGAGTCCGTAGCTCCGGTCGATGGAGAGACGTTGCAATGAAAAAGGCTATCCTGCTGGCGCCCGTTCTGGCGCTGTCGCTTGCCGTTACCCCCGCATTCGCCGCGACCACGATCCTGACCGCGGCGCTGGCCGGCGCCAACGAGCCGGCGGGGGGCGATCCCGACGGCGCGGGTTCGTTCCGCGCCGAACTCGATCCCGATAGCGGCGATTTCTGCTATACCCTGTCGGGCGCGAAGATCGCCAAGCCGACCATGGCCCACGTCCACACCGGTGCGGCCGGCGTCGACGGGCCGCCGCTCGCCACGCTGGAAGTCACCGGGCCGAACAGCGATGCCTGCATCGCCATGGAGCCGGACCAGATCAAGAAGATCCTCGCCGATCCGGCGGGCTTCTATGTGAACATCCATACCGACGATTTCCCGAAAGGCGCGGTGCGGGGGCAACTGGCCAAGCCGTGATCTGACAGGATGGGAGGTGTATGGAAGGCCCACCCCCAACCCCTCCCGCACGCGGGAGGGGAGTGAGACTTGCGTCGCCGCAGGCGGCGTTAGTCGCAGCGGGGTGGGCAATCCAAGCGCCTCGTTCGCCAGCGATACAATCGCCCTAATGCAAATGCCAAATGCAAATGGAGGCCGGCATCGCTGCCGGCCTCCACTGCCGCCGCCCTCAGGCGGGTTCCTTCGTCAGACCGTGCCTTGTGTCCGAAAGCGTGCCATCCGGGGCGCGAAGCCCCTAGGCCGCTGCCGGGGCGATGCTTGCGCATACCTTCGGCAACTGACGCTTCCTGCATCCAGGCCGGATCCTGCCGGCGGGGCAGGGGCGACGTTGGTTCCCGCTGCAGGCCTTGCGGCCATGGGCGGGCGTTTTTCCTTCGTGTCCGGGCACCGCTCCCTCGGGTCGAGCCGAGAAAGGCGCGCCGTCGGACGGACCCCCGCGGGTCTGAAGGATCGGCGCTGCGTTCCGCTTTCGCCCGGCCGGACCTTTCGCGCCGGGTGGAGGCATAGCCCTTGCCGCGCGATACGCCCTGCTGGCGTTTTCGTTGCACTCGCCTTGCCGATCTGTCCGGTCGCGCTTCCTCGCTTCGCCGGGCACGGATGATACCCTGCGGCCGATTGAAACGCGTACTTTCCGGATCGGGCCTCTGGAGAAAAACTCCTGAATTCATCGGCTTGCGCTTCAGATTTCGGGTCGCTTTCCCTTTCGACAAGCCAATGCTGCGCCTGCGGTCTGAGTCGCGCAAGCGGAAACCGTGGAAGTTATCCACAGGTGATCGGTTTTGCGGTGGACAACTTAAACCGGCCCCGTCAGAGAGGCCGGTTTTCGTTTTCTGATTCGGATGCTGACCGGTTCCCGACCGCTCAGCGGTCGCGCTGGGCCAGCAGGCGCAGGCGCAGTGCGTTGAGCTTGATGAAGCCTGCCGCGTCCTTCTGGTCGTAGGCGCCGGCATCGTCCTCGAACGTCACGTGCCGTTCCGAATAGAGGCTGTCGGGCGACTTGCGGCCGACCACCGAGGCGAGGCCCTTGTAGAGCTTGAGCCGCACGGTGCCGTTCACGCGGGCCTGCGAATGGTCGATCGCGGCCTGCAGCATCTCGCGCTCGGGCGCGAACCAGAAGCCGTTGTAGATCAGTTCCGCATACTTGGGCATCAGTTCGTCCTTGAGGTGCGCGGCCCCCCGGTCGAGCGTGATCGATTCGATGCCCCGGTGCGCGGCGGCATAGATCGTGCCGCCCGGCGTCTCGTACATGCCGCGGCTCTTCATGCCCACGAAGCGGTTCTCGACGAGGTCGAGCCGGCCGATGCCGTGCTTGCGGCCGAGTTCGTTGAGCGCGGTCAGCAGAGTGGCCGGGCTCATCGCCTCGCCATTGAGTGCGACGCCGTCACCCTTCTCGAAATCGATGGTGATGTATTCCGGCTGGTCGGGCGCGTCTTCCGGGTTGACCGTGCGCGAATAGACGTAGTCCGGCGTTTCGTCCCACGGGTTCTCCAGCACCTTGCCTTCGGATGAGGTGTGCAGGAGGTTGGCGTCGGTCGAGAACGGGCTTTCGCCGCGCTTGTCCTTGGGCACCGGGATCTGGTGTTTTTCCGCCCAGGCGATCAGCGCGGTGCGGCTGGTGAGGTCCCATTCGCGCCAGGGGGCGATGACCTTGATCGAGGGATCGAGCGCATAGGCCGAAAGCTCGAAGCGGACCTGGTCGTTGCCCTTGCCCGTGGCGCCGTGGGCGACCGCGTCGGCGCCGGTTTCCTTGGCGATCTCGATCAGGCGCTTGGAAATCAGCGGGCGCGCGATCGAGGTGCCGAGCAGGTAATCGCCTTCGTAGCGGGCATTGGCGCGCATCATCGGGAACACGAAATCGCGCACGAATTCCTCGCGCAGATCGTCGATGTAGATGTGCTCGGCCTTCACGCCCATCAGTTCGGCCTTGGCGCGCGCCGGCCCGAGTTCCTCGCCCTGTCCGAGATCGGCGGTGAAGGTCACCACCTCGCAATTGTAGGTCACCTGCAGCCACTTGAGGATGACGGAGGTGTCAAGGCCGCCGGAATAGGCAAGGACGACGCGCTTGATATCGGACATGATCGGCGATTCCCCGTGAGATAAGCGCGCGGCGCGTAACAGGACGGGGGCCGTATCGCAAGCGGCCGGCCCATCCGGACCGGCCGTGCAGGAAAGCGGTGGTTGAAGGGCGCCGTCAGTCCGACGTGGTCAGCAGCGTCTTCCAGATCAGCCCGCCGATCGCCGCGCCGGCCAGCGGCGCCACCCAGAACAGCCAGAGCTGGTGCAGCGCGTCGGTGGTGGCGACGAAGGCCACGCCGGTCGATCGCGCGGGGTTGACCGAGGTGTTGGTCACCGGGATCGAGATCAGGTGGATCAGCGTGAGCGCGAGGCCGATGGCGATCGGCGCGAACCCGGCCGGAACGGCGGAGGACGTCGATCCCAGGATCACAATGAGAAAGCCCGCGGTCAGGATCGTTTCGATCAGCAGCGCCGACTGCAGCGAATAGCCGCCGGGCGAAAGCGCGCCATAGCCGTTGGAGGCAAAGCCGCCCGCCTCGAAGCCCGACTTGCCGCTGGCGATGGCATAGAGCGCGGCCGCCGCGATCACCGCGCCCAGCACTTGCGCGATCCAGTAGGGGATCAGATCCTTCCAGCCGAAGCGCCCGGCCACGGCGAGGCCCAGCGATACCGCCGGGTTGAAATGCCCGCCCGAAATGCCGCCCACGGCATAGGCCATGGTCAGTACCGTCAGCCCGAACGCCAGCGCGACGCCGGCGAACCCGATGCCGAGTTGGGGGAAGGCCGCGGCCAGCATGGCCGATCCGCACCCGCCGAACACAAGCCAGAACGTGCCGAATCCCTCGGCAGCCAGTCTCTTGATCATGATCGTTCCTCTCCACTCCCGGGGGTTTTCCCCCTTTTTGGTATCGATTCAGCGCGGACCGGCTATTCCGCCGCGTGCTTCAGCGCGGGATCGAGATGCCAGGCCGGCGCGGTGTCGCTGGCGCGCAGGCGGGCGCTTTCCTCCACCATACGGTCGCGGATCATCGGGATCGCATCGCGCCGCTTCACGTACTGGAGCTGCCAGTTGACCAGCCCGCCATAGCGGAACGCCTGTTCCGCTCCGGCCAGGTAGAATTCCCACATGCGGTAGAACCGCTCGTCATAGAGCGCGACGATCTCGTCGCGGTGCAGCCGCGTGCGGTTGTACCATTCCTCCAGCGTGTGGGCGTAATGGAAGCGCATGGCCTCCACGTCGGTCACCTGCCAGCCGGCCTTCTCGCTCTCGCTCACCAGTTCGGACAGGGCGGGAATATAGCCGCCGGGGAAGATGTACTTGCGAGTCCAGGCATCGGTCTTGCCGGGAGGCCCGGCGCGCCCGCAGCAGTGCGAGAACATCACGCCGTCGGGCTTGAGCAGGCGGTGAGTGTGCTCGAAGAACGCCGGGTATTGTGGCGTGCCGACATGCTCCAGCAGGCCAACCGAGGTGATCCGGTCGAATTCGCCCTGCACGTCGCGATAGTCCATCAGTTCGAACTTCACGCGGTCCGCCACGCCCAGCTCGGCGGCGCGTTCGCGGCAGAACTCGATCTGATCGGGCGCGAGCGCCACGCCCAGCACGTCCACGTCGTAATGCCGGTGCAGGTAGAGCGCGAGGCCGCCCCAGCCGCAGCCGATGTCGAGCACGCGCTTGCCCGACGAGGTGGCGCGGTCGAGATTGAGCTTGGCCGCGATGTGCGCCTTCTTGTCGAGCTGCGCCTGTTCCAGGCTGATCGCCGGATCGCGGTAATAGGCCATGGTGTATTGCCGGTCCTCGTCGAGGAACAGCTCGTAGAGCCGGCGGGTGAGGTTGTAGGTATATTCGGCGTTCTTGCGGGCCGAGCGCCGGTCGTTGAAGCTGTCGATCGTGGCGGCGGCCCGGTCCAGGAGCTTGCGCAGCGGCCCCTTGGCGCCCAGCGCGCGTTCGTGATCGCCTTCGGCGTTGAGTGCCACGAAGAGCACCAGATCGCGGATGTCGTGCGGCGGCTCGATCACCATCCGCCCGTCCATGTAGGCCTCGCCCGCCCCCACGCGCGGGTAGCGCGCGATGTGCGTGGAAGCGCCCTTGTCGGTCAGGCGGATGCGCAAGGGCGCGTCTGTGCCCGGCCCATAGGCGTATTCCCTGCCATCGTGATCGATGACGATGAGCCGACCCTTGCGGATCAGCCGGCGAAGCATCTGGTCAAGCAGCCACATCGACAGGGGAGACTATGGCAAAGCGGAGGCGAGGCAAGGGGGAATCGGACGATGTGGCGGGCTATGGAGCGGGTTGCCGGGGGCGGGGCAGTCATTTTTCGTCAAGGGAACGCCTGTTATTCTGAGCCAAATCGCAATGACGGGGGTTTTGGTGGAGGAGCCGGCTTCCGATCTTTTGAGCTGGAGAGTTCTATGAGGCTGCGACAGGCTTGGGCGATACTGGCCGCCGCGCCGCTGAGTGTTGCCATGTCTTCCGCTCATGCACAGCACGCGGAGGGGGCTTTGCCGCTCAAATCAAGAGAGATCGAGAAGGCTCTCGTGGGTAAGTGGATCCGCTACAACCCGCCGGGGTGGGCGGACTCGGGCATTCACGAAGAATTCCATCCAGACGGGAAGTGGCGTGGATCTCTATCCGGGTTGGGGCCGATCTATTTCACGGGAAGATGGTCGATTGAAGACGATCGGGTTTGCGTGGTGGCTGACAAAGGAACTTTTGCGGAGAGCTGGCACGCAGGATTATACTGCCGCCAGGTGTTGCAAAATCGGGAAACCGGAGACCTGTTGATCGGTTATCTTCCCGACCGGCCTGATTCACCCAGAAAGATGGGATTGCAGGTTGTTGAGGTTCGTGCCCTCCCTACCCCGAAGTGACGTACGCCCACGAAAATTTCGCACTCCAACATTTCCCTTTCCTACCCCCGTCCGCCGTGGCAACCCTGCGCGCATGATTTCAGCCGGAACCATTTTTCCGTCTGCGCGCACCCGTAGCTTTGCGCCCGCGACGCCGGCTGGAGGACGGTTGACGATGTTTCGCAGGACCGTGTCAACGTCGTCAACTTCGCTGCCCATCCCAACAAGGACACCCCTGCTCATGCGCCGTATCCTGCTTGCTTCCGCGGCCCTTGCCGCGCCGTTCCTGCTCGCCGCGCCGGCCCATGCCGATGAAGGCATGTGGACGTTCGATGCCTTTCCCGCCGCGACGATGAAGAAGGATTACGGCTGGGCGCCCGATCAGAAGTGGCTGGACCGTGTGCGCGCCTCCGCCGTGCGGCTGACCGGCGGCTGTTCGGCCAGCTTCGTTTCGCCCGATGGCCTGATCCTCACCAACCATCACTGCGTGGTCGAATGCGCGCAGAACCTTTCGACGCAGCAGGCCGATCTCGTCGCCAACGGCTTCATCGCCGCCCGGCGCGAGGAGGAGCGCAAGTGCCCCGGCCAGCAGGCCGAGGTCGTTACCGCAATCACCGATGTGACGGCGGACGTCAAAGGCGCGATTGGCGCGTTGGCGGGCGAGGCGCTGGTCAAGGCGCGCGACGCCAAGATCGCCGAGATCGAGAAGGCCGGGTGCAAGGATACCGCGACCACGCGCTGCCAGGTCGTTACGCTGTTCGGCGGTGGGCAATACAAGCTCTACACTTATCGCAAGTATTCCGACGTGCGCCTCGTCTGGGCGCCCGAGTTCCAGGCCGCGTTCTTCGGCGGCGATCCGGACAACTTCAACTATCCGCGCTATGCGCTCGATGCCTCGTTCCTGCGGGCCTACGAGAACGGCAAGCCGGTGAAGGTGGCGGCGTTCCTCAAGTGGAACCCGCGCGCGCCGCAGCCGGGCGAGGCGACGTTCGTGGTCGGCAACCCCGGTTCCACGCAGCGTCTGTTCACGTCCGACCAGCTGGCCTTCCAGCGCGCGGTTTCGCTGCCGCTGAACAACCGCGTGCTTTCCGAACTGCGCGGACGGCTGCTTTCGGCGATGGAGCAGAGCGCCGAACGCAAGCGCGAAGGTGGCGATACCCTGTTCGGCATCGAGAACACCCTCAAGGTGTTCATCGGCCGCGAGCAGGCGCTGAACGATCCGGCGTTCGTCAAGGTGCTGGCCGATAACGAAGCCGCGCTCGAGGCGAAGGCCGCCGGCAACGCCGCGATCGGCAATCCGTGGGGCGACGTCGCCAAGGCCGTCGGCGCCTATCGCGATCTCTACCTGCCCTATCGCTTCATCCACCCGATGAGCGACCTTTACGATTACGCGCAGTCGCTGGTGCGCGCGGCGGACGAACGGGCCAAGCCCAATGCCGAGCGGCTGCCCGGCTTCACCGATTCGCAGCTGCCCCTGCTGGAAAAGGAAGTGCTGGACGAACGGCCGATCTATCCCTGGCTGGAGCAGTTGAAGCTGGAATGGAGCCTGTCCAAGGCGCGCGAGGCGCTGGGCGCGGACGATGCGCAAACCAGGCTGATGCTGGGCCGGGAATCACCCGAAGGGCTGGCGGCGCGGCTGGTGGGCGGCACCACGCTGGCCGATCCGGCGGTGCGCAAGGCGCTGTGGCAGGGCGGCAAGGCGGCGATCGACGCCTCGACCGATCCGCTGATCGCCTATGCCCGCCAGCTCGACGCGCGCGATCGCGAACTCCAGAAGCAGGTCGACGAACGCTATCAGGGGCCGCTGGCGGCCGCCGGGGCGAAGCTCGCCGATGCGCGCTTCGCCGCCTATGGCGACAGCATCTATCCGGATGCCACGTTCACGCTGCGCATCAGCTACGGCAAGGTCGCGGGCTGGAAGGAGCGCGGGCAGGACGTGGCCCCGGTAACGACCATGGGCGGCGCGTTCGCGCGCGCCACGGGGGCCGATCCGTTCGTGCTGGCCAAGGCGTTCGTCGCCAACGAAGCGAAGATCGACAAGTCCACGCCCTATGACTTCGTGACGACCAACGACATCATTGGCGGCAATTCGGGTTCGCCGGTGGTGGACAAGGACGGCGCGGTGATCGGCGCCGCGTTCGATGGCAATATCCATTCGCTGGGCGGTAACTACGGCTACCAGCCCGACGTGAACCGCACCGTGGTGGTGAGCACAGCGGCGGTGCAGCAGGCGCTGGAAAAGATTTACCCCGCTCCGGCGCTGGTCAGGGAACTTTCCGGCAAGTGAAGCGCTGACGCTCCACAGGGATCGGGGGCGGAGGTGCTGTCGCGTGCGGCACGCATCTCCGCTTCGGCCCTGCCGATGTAATCGCGCGTCAGCGGCACGGCATCGCGGTTGCGGATGATCTGGAACTGGAAGTTGACGAGTCCGCCATATTCGAAGGCTGTGGCGGCGCCGGCCAGATAGAACATCCACATGCGGTAGAACCGCTCGTCATAGAGTTCCACGATCCGGGCGCGGTTGGCGGCGCAGCGCTTGTACCATTCGCGGATGGTCAGGCCATAGTGCCGGCGCAGAATTTCGATATCGCCCAGCATCAGCTTGTGCGGCTCGATCGCGGCCAGCGTCTCGCTCATCGCCGGGATGTAGCCGCCGGGGAAGATGTATTTCCGGGTGAAGGCATCAGTGCCGCCGGGCGGATCGGAGCGGCCGATGGTGTGGAGCAGCATCACGCCCTCGTCTGCCAGGAGATCGTGACACTTGCGGAAGAAGGCGGGGAAGTTGGCCGCGCCGACATGCTCGAACATGCCGACCGAGACGATCCGGTCGAACCGCCCGGTCACGTCGCGATAATCGGTGAGGCCGAAGGTCACCTTGTCCGCCACGCCCTCGCGTTCGGCCCAGGCCTTGGCATAGGCGATCTGCTCCTTGCTCAGCGTCACGCCGTGGACTTCGACGCCGGCCACCCGGTGCAGGTGCAGCGCCAGGCCGCCCCAGCCGCAGCCGATGTCGAGCACGCGCATCCCCGGCTTTAGCGCCAGCTTGGCGGCGATGTGGTCCATCTTGGCGATCTGCGCCTGTTCCAGCGTGGTGACGCCATCCGCCCAGTAGGCGCAGGAATACTGCCGGCTGGCATCGAGAAACAGGTCGTAGAGCGGATCGCCCAGGTCATAGTGATGCGCCACGTTGCGGCGCGAGCCGGTGCGCTGGTTGATCTGGTCGATCCGGCTGAGGACGCGCTCGGCGATCCGGCCCACCAGTCCCTTGGCCTCGAAATCGCCCGAGCGCTCCCACGGGTTGTTGCGCCGCGCGAAGGTGATGAAGTCCAGGATGTCGCCGCCCTCGATCGCGACACGGCCGTCCATGAAGGTTTCGGCCAGGCCCAGCGTGGGATGCCGCGCGATATAGCCGGGCACACCGGCGTCCAGCAGGCGCAGGCCAAGATCGGGCCAGCCGGGCTCCGCCGTACCATAGGTGCGGACCTTGCCCGCATGGTCGGTCAGGGTAAGCGTACCCCGGCGGATGATCCGCCTGAGCACGCGGTCCAGCAGCAGCATCGACATCGCGGGCGACCTCATTTTGGTGTTCGAGGGCGCAGCCTAACGATGGTTAGCCGGATTGGGGACAGGAAATTGCGCCGCAAACCCGATAGATAGACCGGATCGGCTGAACCGGCCTGTTCCTTCAGCCGAGCGCCGCCTGCTTTTCGTCCGCCAGCCGGTCGAGTTCCGCGCGGCTCATCTTCTGCGCGGCGGTCTTGAGCTGGCCGCAGGCCGCATCGATGTCGCGGCCGCGCGGGGTGCGCACCGGGGCGCTGATGCCGGCTTCGAACACGATTTCGGCAAAGCGCTTGATCCGCTCCGGCGTCGAGCATTCGTAGGGTGCGCCGGGCCAGGGATTGAACGGGATCAGGTTGACCTTGGCGGGCAGCTTGTACTGCCGGATCAGGCGGACGAGTTCGCGCGCGTCGTCGTCGCTGTCGTTCTTGTCCTTCAGCATCACGTATTCGAACGTGATGCGCCGGGCGTTGGAGGCACCCGGGTAGTCGGAGCAGGCCTGCAGCAGCTGGTCGAGCCCGAACTTGCGATTGATCGGCACGATCTCGTCGCGCACGTCCTTGGTCACGGCATGGAGCGAGACGGCCAGATTGACGCCGATCTCCTCGCCGCAGCGCTCCATCATCGGCACCACGCCGCTGGTGGAGAGGGTGATGCGCCGCTTCGACAGGGCAAGGCCGTCGCCGTCCATCACCAGCTTCAGCGCATCGCGCACGTTGTCGAAGTTGTAGAGCGGTTCGCCCATGCCCATCATCACGATGTTGGTGAGCAGGCGTCCGTCCGAGGTATAGGTGCGTTCGTCCTCGTCTTCCTCGAGGCCCGCCATCGATCCCTTGGGCCATTCGCCCAGCGCGTCGCGCGCCAGCATGACCTGGCCGACGATCTCGCCCGGCGTCAGGTTGCGGACAAGGCGCATCGTGCCGGTGTGGCAGAAGCGGCAGTTGAGTGTGCAGCCCACCTGGCTGGAGACGCAGAGCGTGCCCCGGTCGGCATCGGGGATGAACACCATCTCGAAGTCATGGCCGTCCGCCGTCTGGAGCAGCCACTTGCGCGTGCCATCGCTGGAGACCTGCGCGGTGACGATCTCGGGCCGGCCGATCACGAAGCGTTCGGCCAGCCAGGGGCGCATCGTCTTGGCGATGTCGGTCATCGCGTCGAAATCGGTGACGCCGCGGTGGTACAGCCAGTGGAACACCTGCTTGGCGCGCAGCTTGGCCGCCTTGGCGTCCAGCCCGGCCTCGGCGAAGAGTTCGGCGATGCGGGGGCGGGGAAGGCCGATCAGATCGATGCGCCCGTCAGCACGTGGCGTGACCTCGCGGGGGACGGGAACCGGATCGACGTGTCCGGGGATCGGCATGATCGGAGTGGCTGTCATGGCTGGCCATATACGGATTTTCCCCGAAATCGCCAGTCCTGAGGGAAATGCGAATATCGACGGTGGAATTATCGGCCCCACGCGCGCGAACGTGACGGGGGCTGACGGGTTCCCCCGTCCGTCCCGTGCACAGGGGGGCTCATCGCACGGAGTGTTGTAAAAATATCGCAGCATTTTCGTTGTGTTAGGTTCATGAAACAAGCGGCCTCTTCATCCATTCGAGAAGTCCTGTCGGGTCGCAAAGCCGACAGACAACAAGCGAATGGAGTGAACAATGAAGACTATCTGCGCCATCCTCGCCACCGGCACCGCGCTTGCGCTGGCAGCCCCCGCGTCCGCGCAGGAGGCTGCCCCTTCGGAAACCTTCAAGGGCCCGCGCGTCGGCGTGACGCTGGGCTACGACAAGAGCCGGTCGGGCAGCAGCGTCGACATCGACAATACCCGCAATTTCAAGCAGTCGATCGATGGCCTGCTCTATGGTGGCGAGATCGGCTATGATGTCCCGCTGGGCAGCAACCTTGTCGTCGGTGCCGATGCGGAACTGACCGACAGCACCGCGAAGTGGACCGCCCAGGGCGCGCGGCCCAACACGTTCAACCTGGGCCGTGTTTCGGCCGGCCGCGACGTCTATGTCGGCGCCCGGGTCGGTTATGCAATGTCGCCCAAGACGCTGCTGTACGTGAAGGGCGGTTACACCAACGCCCGTTACGGCGTGCTTGGCAGCGATGGCACGACCACGCTGGACCAGAGGATCGACCTCGACGGCTACCGCGTCGGCGGCGGTCTGGAATATGCGTTCAGCCCGAAGACCTTCGGCCGGATCGAATACCGCTATTCGCACTACGGCAAGGGCGAGTTCGATTTCGGCGGCCAGACGCCGGACAGCAGCCGCTTCAACGTGGATACCGACCGTCACCAGATCGCGGTGACCTACGGCCTGCGCTTCTGATGCAAGCAGGTTGATCCGCTTGCGGGCGGGAAGGGCGGGCCGGGGGAAACTCCGGCCCGCTTTTTCATGTATGAAAGGTTGTGCGGGGCCTGCTTACCGGCCGGCGCATCCCAGCGCGGCGGCGTCCATCGCGCTGGCCGCCCCGGCAAGGCGGTAGGTATCGCGAAACAGCCGGCCGTCACGCCCGCGCGCAGAGACTGTCATTTCACGCCCCGATCGCAGCGCGGCGACGATCGCCGCATCCATGCGCGGGTCCTGCGCCCAGGCGTCGGCCTGTCCGGTCGCCAGTTCGAACGACTGGCCACCCAGCGACAGCACCGCGCGGCCGCTTGGCCCGATCCGGCGCGAAAGGCGGATGTGGATTTCGTTGCGGGCATTGCGCCGGGGCCAGATGCCGACGGTGAAGAACGGCTGGAAATCGCGCGGGCGGCCCGCAACCGGCTGCGCCATGGCGATGGCGTAGCAGCGCGGCACCGCGGCATCGCGGAAAGCGCCCCAGTCGTTCCAGATGCCCAGGCTGTCGCGCGCCGTGACCGGCGCGGCGGGCAGCAGGCCGATAAGGCAGGGAGGGAGAAGCAGCCAGACAGGGAGCAGACGGCGGCGCAAGAGCCTATTCCCCGATCAGGTCGAGATAGGCGATCACGTCGTTGTCGGTGGCGAGGAACAGGCCGTCCTGCACCGCTTCGGACTGCGCGGCGGCGATGTCCAGCGCCTTCGCCAGCGGACCGTAGAACAGCGTTTCCGCCGCGCCGCCTTCGGGGCCGCCATCCAGATGGTAGAGCCGCACCGTCGCGTCGTCATGGGTGGTGCGCATCAGTCCGTCTCGCGCCCGGTGTCGCGTAGCGCCCCATCGAGCAGGCGTTCCGCGCGCGCCGCCTCCAACGCATCGCGTTGCTTTTCCGCTCTGGTCCGGCCGAACTTCGCGCGGTTGGACGCCGCCTGCCCTTGCGCCGCATCGCGGGCCTTGGCCTTGCGGGCGAGGCGCAGGTTGACGACATCGCCCATCAGGCGTGCTCGATGCCGCGTTCGGCGCCGAACAGCACCCGTTCCCGGCCGTTTTCGATGAGCGCCACCGATCCCTGGACCAGCGACGGCGCGATCGGCACGCCATGATCGGGATGGACCGGATAGCCGGCCATCATTCCGCGCAGCACGCGGCTGGAGATGCCGTGCATCACCACGATGTGATCGCGCCCGTCGGCCAGCCCTTCGTACTCGATGGCGTCCAGCCAGCATTCCAGCCGGTTGGCGATGGCGGGATAGTCCTCGCCATCGGGAGCGGGGCGCAGCAGGTGGTCGGCCAGGATCACCGGCCCTTCCTCCGCTTCCACATCGGCGTAGCGGCGTTCGCACCACGATCCCATGTCGATTTCCTTGAGCGCGTTCGACCGGCGTGCTTCGAACCAGTCGAGCTCCAGCGCCTCGGCGATGATCGCCGCGGTCTGCAGCGCGCGCCCGGTTTCCGAGATGTGCAGCACCACCGGCGGCCGCGCGCCCAGTTCCTCGCGCAGCGCCTTGCCCATGGCCAGCGCCTGTTCGAATCCTTGCCGGGTGAGCGGCGTGTGGATGTGGTTGGACTGGAGCCGGGCGGAGGCGTTGTACACCGTTTCGCCGTGGCGCATGATGAAGAAGCGGCCGGATTTCATGCGCCGCTGGTATCAGCAAAGCGCGACACATTCCAAGGGGTCAGGCGGGATCGGGGTAGGAGATGGAGACGATTTCCCACTCCTTCTCGCCGCCGGGCAGCCGCACCACGCGCAGATCGCCCACCCGCGCGCCGCGCAGGGCGCGCGCGATCGGGGCGCTCCAGCCGATCAGGCCGGCGCTGGCGTCCTGTTCGTCATCGCCCACCAGCGTCAGCACCTTGCGGTTGTCGTCCTCGTCCGCGATCTCGGCGGTGGCGCCGAACAGTACGCGCGAACGGTCTTCCTGCCGCGCCGGATCGACCACGCGCGCGGCCTTCATCCGCCGCGCCAGCCACGCCAGTTCGCGGTCGATCTCGCGCATCCGCTTGCGGCCGTAGAGGTAGTCCCCGTTCTCGGAGCGGTCGCCGTTGCCGGCCGCCCAGCTCACCACCTCGACGATCTGCGGGCGTTCGGTGCCCAGCAGGTGATCGTACCGCGCGCGCAGCGCGGCGAGGCCGGCGGGGGTGATGGGATTGCCGTCTGGTTTCATCGATGCGGTATTAGCCGAAGCGTCGTGTCTGGAAAGAAGAATTGGTTCGCGCGGAGAACGCGGAGAGCGCGGAGATGGGAAAGGCCGAAGGCCCCAAAAACCGTCCAAAGCCTGAACCTTTGATGATAAAGGGGCTTCGCCGGTCGGCGCGTGATCTCCGCGCTCTTTGCGTTCTCTGCGCGAATCCAAATCAGCCCGGAGACGATTTGCCGAGGAAGTGGCTCATCGGATTGGGGCCGGTGTAGCTGGCCTTGTCCGGGTTCATCGCTTCATAGACCACCGCGTTTTCCAGCACGCGCTGGACGTAGTTGCGCGTTTCCGAAATCGGGATGCGCTCCAGCCAGTCCACCCAGGCGATGCCGCCGGTGCGAGGATCGCCATTGGCGCGCAGCCACTTGTTCACGTTGCCCGCGCCCGCGTTGTAGGCGGCCACGGCCAGCGGATAGCTGCCGTTGTAGTAGCTCATCAGTCGCTGGAAATAGGCCGATCCAAGCTGGATGTTGAATCCGGCATCGTCGATCAGCGCCTGCGAATTGAACGAAAGGCCCAGCTTTCCGGCCTGTTCGTTGGCGGTGCCGGGCATCAGCTGCATCAGCCCGCGCGCGCCGGCGTGGCTGATCGCGTTCTGCGCGAACTGGCTTTCCTGCCGGGTGATGGCGTGGACCATCGTCCAGGTATCGCGGCTGTTGTCGGGCACGGGAATCAGCGGGAAGGCGATGTGCTGGAAATCGAGGTAGCCGCGCGCGCCGGCGGCTTGCCCCACGATCACGCCCAGATCGCGCCGGCCCAGCGAGCGGGCAAGATCGGCGACCAGCATGTGCTGCCCTTCGCTCTGCTGCTGTTCCGCGATTTCCTTGAAGAAGCGGACGGTGGTGCGCCAGTCGGCATTGCGGGCCACTTCGCGCACGGCTTGCGTGATCGGCGCGTTCTGGAAGCGGGCGCGCTCGTCCGGCGTCGGTTGCGCGGTCGAATCCACGGCAAAGCGCGGCACCGGCTTGCCCAGCCGTTCCAGCGCGAGCAGGCCATAGAACTGATCGGCATATTGCGCAGCCATGGCGAAATAGCGCTGCGCGTCAGGCCCACGCCCCGCTTGCGCCGAGGCGAGGCCGGCCCAGTAGAATCCCTTGGATCGCGTGCCCGGGGTGCGCGCGGCGGCGCCATAGCGATAGAACAGCGGGGCCGCGTCGCTGCCAGATCCCAGGTTCCACAGCGCCTGCGTGCCGCCGAGCCACATCAGCGATGTGTAATCGTCGCGCAGGTCGTAGGGCATCTGGCTGACGTCCTCGCCCTGATCGAACGCATCGTCGATTCCCGCCGCGATTCGCACCGTGCTGCGGGTATCGCCGGCCGAAGCCGCGCCGCGCGCGTTGATCAGCAGTTCGTCGACCCACTTGGCGCGATCCAGCGGCTTGCGCGCGAGCGGCGGGCGGCCCGCGAGCAGCGCGCGCGCCGAAGCGCCATCGCCGTTCTTTCGCAACTGGCGCACGCGCTGGTAGACGAAGCCGGGATCGCTGTTCAGCACTTGCCCGCTGATGCCGGCGGCCGCGGCATAGGGATCGGTTCCCTGCAGCGCGGCAAGGCGCGCCGCGTCGATCGGACGGCGCGCGGGCGAAACCCAGGCGAGTTCGCGCGCGGCCTGACCTGCCGCGCCGGCCCACAGCAGCGCGTCCATGCGCGCGTCATGATCGTCCTGCGTGAAGGTGTTGCCCCAGGCCGCCAGCAGCGAGGATTCGGCCGAATCGCTCATCGCTCCCCCGCGCCAGGCCGCCCGGGCCACTTGCGCCGCCTCGGGCCGGCCCAGCGCTTGCAGCGCCAGCGCATATTGCGCGCGGCCGGGGTTGGTGAGCGGCGGCTCCCGGTCGAAGAACGCGACCAGCCGTGCTGGCTCCGCGAAATCCCGATCGAGCGCGCTTTCGGCATAGCGGCGCAGCTTTTCCTCGTCCGGGAAGCCGGGGTAGGACAGCACGAAGCCCGCATAATCGTTGAAGGCGAACCGGTTGGAAGAGGTCAGCAGCTTCCAGCGTTCGACGGCGAACGACATCGGCCCCTGCTGCGAGGCGGACAGTTGCGCGCGCGCCTGGTCCCAACCGCTGCCGTCATTGTCGCTCGCGTGGCAGGCGACAGATGCGGCGAGGCCCGGCAGGACCAGCGCGGTAGAGGCTAATTTGCGAAGCACGGTTTTCACGTCCATGCTGGACATCCTATGGAACGGCTCCTTATCAGGCGCTGAACATGCCCGGTTCGTCGGTCAAAACCAACCACAACGGGGCGATCACCGCCGTTCTTGCGGCAAAATGAGGAACAAAGTCCATGTTTTCCGGCTCCATTCCGGCTCTGGTGACTCCTTTTCGCGACGGAGTGTTTGACGAGAAGGCGTTTCGCCGCCTTGTCGACTGGCAGATCGAGAATGGCTCGAAAGCGCTTGTTCCCTGCGGCACCACCGGCGAAGCCTCCACGCTGTCGAACGCGGAACACCATCGCGTGATCGAAGTCTGCGTGGAGCAGGCGGCGGGCCGCGTGCCGGTGATCGCGGGCTGCGGCAGCAACGATACGATGAACGCGCTGCTGCACATGACGTTTTCGCGCAAGAGCGGCGCGGCGGCCGCGCTGTGCGTCGCGCCCTATTACAACCGGCCGAGCCAGGCCGGCCTGATCGCGCACTTCAGCTATCTGGCCGAGCACAACGAACTGCCCATCATCCTCTACAACGTGCCCGGCCGCACGGTGACCGACATCCTGCCGGAAACCGTGTGCGAACTGGCCAAGCGCTATCCGGACAAGATCGTGGGCATCAAGGACGCCAGCGGCGATCTTTCGCGCGTCACCGACCATCGCATGGGCATCGGCAAGCATTTCTGCCAGCTTTCGGGCGACGATGAGCTGGCGCTGCCGGCCAACGCCGCGGGCGCGGTGGGCTGCATTTCGGTCACCGCCAACGTCGCGCCCAAGCTCTGCGCCGAATTCCAGCAGGCCTGCGCCGACAACGACATCGCCAAGGCGCGCGAGCTGAACGACCGACTCTATCCGCTGCACTACGCGATGTTCGAGGACGCGTCGCCGGGGCCGCTGAAGTATGCGCTGACCCGCGTGCACGACTGGCTGACCGAGGACATGCGCCTGCCGCTGGTGCCGTGCAGCGAAGCCGCGCGCAAGGCGGTGGACGCGGCGCTAGCGCACGCGGGGCTGGTGTAAAATGGCGAAACTTGGTGACGATTGGAGCGCCGAGGAAATTGCGATTTGCGTCAAAGCCTACGCTGATGCGGTAAAGGCTGGCGGCGCGAAAAAAGACATAAAGAAAGATGTGTATCTTTTTCGCGCTCTTAAACAGCTTGCCGGTAGAAACGAAGGATCGGTGGCACGGCGAATGGCTAATATCAGCCATGTCGTAGCGGAAAATGGTGGCCAATATGTTTTGGGTTGGAAGCCGCTGGCTAATGTAGGGCCGACCAACACGCAGAGGATCAAGGATGAATTGATCGCAAATGGTGTGTTGGTCGGCTAGGCTACCTCAGTTCATGTACCAGCCGTGGCTCGCCACCAGCGATTGCCCGGTGAGCGCGTTGGTAGGGAAGGCGGCCAGGAACAGCGCGACTTCGGCGATGTCGTCGACCGTGGTGAATTCGCCGTCCACGGTCTGGCCGAGCATGACCTTCTTGATCACGTCCTCTTCGGAAATGCCGAGTTCCTTGGCCTGTTCGGGGATCTGCTTGTCGACCAGCGGGGTGCGCACGAAGCCGGGGCAGATCACGTTGGTGCGCACGCCCTTCGGCCCGCCTTCCTTGGCGATCACGCGCGACAGCCCGAGCAACCCGTGCTTGGCAGTGACATAGGCGGACTTGAGCGGGGAGGCTTCCTTGGAATGGACCGAGCCCATGAACAGCACCGTGCCCGAACCCTGCTTGTACATGTGCGGAAGCACCGCCTTCGAGGTGAGGAACGCACCGTCGAGGTGGATCGCCAGCATCTTCTTCCAGTCCGAAAACGCGAACTGTTCCACGGGGTTGACGATCTGGATGCCTGCGTTGGAGACCAGCACATCCACCGTGCCCCAGGCATCGACCACCTGCTGCACGCCGGCGTTGACCTGGTCTTCCTGCGTCACGTCCATCGCCACCGCGATCGCCTGGCCGGGATGGTCGGCGTTGATGCCGTCCGCTGCCGCCTGCGCCGCCTCGATCTTGAGGTCGGCGATGGCGACCTTGCCGCCCGCCTGGGCATAGCGCTTCGCGATGGCGAGGCCGATGCCGCTGGCCGCGCCGGTGACGATGCAGACCTTATCCTTGAGTTCCATTGACTTGCTCCGGTTGCTTTAGGGGCGGTCCCCGAAAAGATGCTGTGATTCAGGCGAGATCGAGCGTGGCGATGCCGCGCGCGTGCGGGTGCCGCTTCTTCCAACGCGGGCTGGCGAAGGAACGGCGCACGTCGTGCATGCCCGCCTGCCAGTGGCCTTCCATCGTCATGCGCGAAAATTCATAGTCCTTGCTCTGCGTTTCGTAGTCCTCGCCCCGGTTGATGAGATGCAGGATGGTGACGGGGCTGTCGCACGAATTGGCGCGCAGCAGTGCCACGTCGGGATCGTCGCGCAAGTCCTCCGGCAGCTTGTCGGCCAGCCGCGCGGCGGCGGCTTCGAGCGCCTCGATCCGCTTCTGCATGTCGGTGTTGAGCCGGGTGCGGCTGGAATAGCGGATGTCCTTCTCGCGCTGCGCGGCCTCCGCCAGCGTGCGCGGCATCAGCCCGCGCGCGCTGAACAGGTCGACCTGGAAGACCAGCAGAGGCCGCCCGTTTCGTTCGTCGAGCACGTATTGCAGCGGCGTGTTGGAAACGATGCCGCCGTCCCAGTATGGCTCGCCATCGATCATCACCGGCGGGAAGCCTGGCGGCAGCGCGCCGCTGGCCATGATGTGTTCGGGTTCGATCAGCCGGTCACGGTTGTCGAAATAGGCGAAGTTGCCGGTCAGCACGTTGACGGCACCCACGCTGAACCGGGTCGGGCCTTCGTTGAGCAGGTCGAAATCGACGAGATCGAGCAGGGTCTGCCGCAACGGGCCGGTATCGTAGAGGCTGATCGCTTCGGGCGATCCCGGCAGCGCCAGCCACGGCGGGGTCAGGCGCGGGGTGAAGAAGCCGGGGATGCCGGTGAGCGCGACCGTCGCCGCCGCCGCCTCGTTGAACACGCGCCGCCCCCAGCCTTCCGCGAAAGGCGAAGGGAAGGGTACGCGCGAGGAAGCCTGTTCCCAGAATTCGCGCAGCCGCCGCGCGCGCCGTTCGGGCGGGTTGCCGGCGATGAGCGCCGCGTTGACCGCGCCGATCGAGATGCCGGCGATCCAGTCCGGATCGTGCCCGGCTTCGGCCAGTGCCTCGAACACGCCGGCCTGGTAGGAGCCGAGCGCGCCGCCGCCCTGGAGGACGAGAACGACTTGTTCCCCGTCTTCCGCCTGATTTCGGTCTTCAGATTGCCGGATCTTCGATCTGGCCATGCGCTGCTCCGCTTGCGAATCCCCGCAGAGGAAATCCCGGTCCGGTTTGTGCACTGCAACGAAGGAAGTGCAAGAGCGGTTCCCGCGCCGACGACCTTGTTTCGCACCGTTTCGGGGGGGACCGGCTGCTATTTGCCTGCGGGGTTCCAATTCGCCCGCCACGCACCTACATGCTCGATACCATGGCCCGTCCGACTCCCGTTGCTTTCGACAAGAAGAAGATCGTCGCAGAGAACCGCCGCGCGCGTTTCGATTACCATATCGAGGACGTGTACGAGGCGGGAATCGTGCTGACGGGAACGGAAGTGAAATCGCTGCGCTTCGGCGAGGGATCGATCGCCGAGAGCTATGCCGAGGTCAAAGGCGGCGAAGTCTGGCTGATCAATTCCAACGTGCCCGAATTCAGCCATGGCAACCGCTTCAACCACGAGCCCAAGCGCCCGCGCAAGCTGTTGCTGAAAGAGCGCGAGATTTCCAAGTTCCACGGCGCGGTGGAACGCAAGGGCATGACGCTGGTGCCGCTGTCGGTCTATTTCAATGGTCGGGGCCGGGCCAAGGTGGAACTGGCGCTGGCCAAGGGCAAGAATGCCGCGGACAAGCGGACCACGATCAAGGAACGCGATTGGAAGCGCGAAAAGGCGCGGATCATGAAGGAACACGGCTGACGCGCTTCACCGTTCCGAAAGCGGGGCAGGGCTAGAGCGGCGAAAATCGGCCCGATGGTGGGCTGGCGGAAAACGGGTGTAACGCAGGACGCGATGTTCGACAGGATCGTGAAATGGGCACAGGCCAACATGCCAACGCGCGAACAGATGGAGCAGAACCGCTTCGCCCGTCCGCTCGCCGCGCGCCATGAACTGTGGCGGTTCACCCGGCGATCGGTGCCGCGCGGCGTGGCGGCGGGCCTGTTCATCGGCATCTTCGCGCTGATTCCCGGCGTTCAGATCGTCGGTGCGGCGCTGATGTGCGTACCGTTCCGCGGCAACATTCCGCTGGCCGCGCTGATGACGTTCATCTCGATTCCGCCGACCACGCTGTTCGTGTTCCTGCCGGGCGCGATCTGGGTGGGCAACAGCTTCGGCTATCACGCCGATTTCCTGACGGTGCGCGAGCTGGTTACGCGCGGAGCAGGTGTGGGTGAATGGCTTGCCTGGCTGGGCAGCGACGCCGCGCCTTCGCTGCTGATCGGCCTGTTCCTGATTTCGTTGCTGGCGGCGGTGGCGGGCTATGTCCTCTCGGCGCTCGGCTGGCGCTGGTGGACCGGGCACAAGCGCCGCACGCGGCTGATGCGCGCGGCCGCGCGGGATCACGCCGAATGAACGAATCGCCGCTCGCGCTTGGACCCGTGGCGCAGGACGCCATGGTGCCCTGGCGCGAATGGCTGTTGCTGGGCGGGGCACTGCTGGCGACGGCCGTCCTGCTGTGGGCGGTATCGGGCGAACCGGTGGTCGCGGTGGCCTTTGCCGGTGGCGCGCTGCTGCTGGGCGGGGCGCTTCGGCTGGCCCTGCGCCTGCGCCCGCAGGTGGCCGCGCCCGATTTCGCCGCGCCCGACTGGTCGGTGACTCATGCCGCGATCGAGCGGCCGGACATGGGCATCGCCATCACCGATCGCGCCGGCCGGCTGGCCTGCGCCAGCCTGCGGTTCAGCGAATGGTTCGGCCTTGGCGCCGCCCCGCCGCGCCTGCCGGTGTCGAAGCCGCAGGCCGAAGCGCTCGACGCCGCCGCCCGCACCGCCTGGCGCGATGGGCGCGCCACGCTGGACCTGATCGAAACCGCGACTGGCCGCTGGAGCGGTGAAGTCGCCCGCGCAGGGCGGGGCGAGGATTACCTCGTGTGGCGCTTCTCCCCCGTGAACCAGCGCGATCTGGTGGCGGAAATGGTGGAGCATATCGGCGGCAAGGTGGGCCGCGCGCTGGCTCGCGAAAGCATTCAGGCCGCGGTCGTGGCGCCGGACGGGCGCATCCTTGCCGGAAATACCGCGTTCGCCAGCCGCGCCGCCGGGGAAGAGAACGGCGCGGTTGCCGGGACCGAGTTCGTGGCCTGGTTCCGCTCGGACGAGCAGGAGCGAATCTACTACGCGCGCGAGGGGGCCAAGGGCATCCCGGTGCGCTTCATCCACATGCCGGTAGCCGATCCGGACGGGGGCATCGATGCCGATCCCTCGCACACCGCCTCGCTGTTCATCCTGCTCGACAACCAGGGCGGGGTGGGCGATGCGCGCACCGGCCTGCCGCAGATCGAGGCGCTGCTCGCAAGGCTGCCGCTGGGCCTGGCCATGACGGACCGCGACGGGCGCTTCCTGTTCGCCAACCGGGCTTTCCTGCGCGCTGCCGGCCACGACGACACGATGCCGCCACCTTACCCTTCGGACCTCGTCATTCGCGAGGACAAGGGCGCGCTGGCCGATGCCGTGCGCCGTTACGCGCAAGGGGCGCCGACGGCGGGCGACGTCGCGGTGCGGCTGCGGTCCTCGCCCGAGGAGCCGGTTTCGCTGAGCCTTGCCGGCGTGCGCGGGCTGGGCGATGGCGCGGTGCTGCTCAGCCTCAAGGATTCGAGCGAGGAAACGCGCCTCAAGCGCGAGATCGCGCAGGCCACCAAGATGCAGGCGGTGGGCCAGCTTGCCGGCGGCGTGGCGCACGATTTCAACAACGTGCTGACCGCGATCATCGGTTACTGCGACCTCATGCTGATGCGCCACACGCCGGGCGACAGCGATTACGACGATATCCAGCAGATCAAGGCCAATTCCAACCGCGCGGCATCGCTGACGCGCCAGCTTCTCGCCTTCTCGCGCCAGCAGACGTTGCGGCCCGAAGTGCTGCAACTGCCCGACGTGGTGGCGGAGGTCTCCACCCTGCTCAAGCGGTTGCTGGGCGGCAAGATCCAGCTGGAAGTGACGCACGACCGCGACCTTGGCTTCGTGCGCGCCGATCCGGTGCAACTGGAACAGGTGCTGCTCAACCTGGCGGTCAACGCGCGCGATGCCATGGCCGACAACAAGAGCGGCGGGGTGCTGCGGCTGATGACCCGGCGCATCACTGCTGCCGACGTGCGCGGGATGAAAAGCGATATCCTGCCGATCGGCGATTACACGGCGCTGATCGTCGAGGACAACGGCCACGGCATCAAGCCGGCGCTGCTCGGCAAGATCTTCGAACCGTTCTTCACCACCAAGGAAAAGGGCAAGGGCACCGGGCTCGGGCTTTCGACGGTCTATGGCATCGTCAAGCAATCGGGCGGGTTCATCTTCGCGGAAAGCGAAGTGGGGCGGGGCACGCGGTTTTCGATCTACCTGCCGGTCCATGCGCACGATCCGGCAGCCAGCCTGGAAGGCCCGAAGCCGAAGGCCGATGTCCGGCGCGAATGGAGCGGCGGCGGGCGCGTGCTGCTGGTCGAGGACGAGGACACCGTCCGCGCCGTGGCCGAACGCGCGCTGGTGCGGCAGGGCTACGAGGTGACCACCGCCGCCGATGGCGAGGAAGGGCTGGAAGCTATCGGCCGCAGCGGGCCGTTCGATCTCGTGGTCAGCGACGTGGTCATGCCCTCGATGGATGGCCCCGCCATGGCGCGGGAGATTCGCCGGCTGAAGCCTGATCTGCCCGTACTGTTCATGTCGGGCTATGCCGAGGAGCAGCTGCGGCGCGATATCGACATCCCCAACATGCACTTCATCGCCAAGCCGTTCTCGGTGGCGCAGATCGTGGCGGCGGTGGAGAAGGTTTTGCGGGGCGAATAAGGTCGTTACCATTCAATGTGATACGTAATTCTCTACGGCTAGCGGAAAAAATTTCTGTTCCCATCTTGTTCTTATGGAACAAAGTGGGTACATAGTCCCTGTTGACGGTTCAGGTCAGCCATCTCTAGCAAGGGGACGAGAAGCCATGGCGGCGCAGCTCAAGCTCATTCAGGAAGGCAAAGACAAGGAAATGGATCGTCAGAAGGCGCTCGACGCGGCGCTCGCCCAGATCGACCGGGCATTCGGCAAGGGCTCGGTGATGAAGCTCGGCTCGAAGGAGACCATGCAGGTGGAAGCGATTTCCACCGGGTCGCTCGGGCTGGACATCGCGCTTGGGGTTGGCGGCCTGCCGCGCGGCCGCGTGATCGAAGTCTATGGGCCGGAAAGCTCGGGCAAGACCACGCTGGCGCTGCACGTCATCGCCGAAGCGCAGAAGAACGGCGGCACCGCCGCTTTCGTCGACGCCGAACACGCGCTCGATCCGGTCTATGCCAAGAAGCTGGGCGTCAACATCGACGAGCTGATCGTCTCCCAGCCCGATACCGGCGAACAGGCGCTGGAAATCACCGACACGCTGGTCCGTTCCAACGCGATCGACGTGCTGGTGGTCGACTCGGTCGCCGCGCTGGTGCCCCGGGCGGAAATCGAGGGCGAGATGGGCGACAGCCACGTCGGCCTGCAGGCGCGCCTGATGTCGCAGAGCCTGCGCAAGCTGACCGGTTCGATCAGCCGTTCGCGCTGCATGGTGATTTTCATCAACCAGCTGCGCATGAAGATCGGCGTGATGTACGGCAATCCCGAGACCACGACCGGCGGCAACGCGCTCAAGTTCTATGCCTCGGTCCGGCTTGACATCCGCCGCACCGGGCAGATCAAGGACCGCGACGAGATCGTTGGCAACTCCACGCGCGTCAAGGTCGTCAAGAACAAGGTGGCGCCGCCGTTCAAGCAGGTCGAATTCGACATCATGTACGGCGAGGGCATCTCCAAGATCGGCGAAATTCTCGATCTCGGGGTCAAAGCCGGCCTGGTCGAGAAGTCGGGCGCGTGGTTCAGCTACGATTCGATCCGCATTGGCCAGGGGCGCGAGAACGCGAAGAACTACCTGCGCGAGAACAAGGAAGTTTGCGACCGTCTGGAAGCCGCCATTCGCGGCCGCACCGAACAGGTTGCCGAAGGATTGATGGCGGGGCCGGACGCGGACGACGACATCTGATCCTTCAGGCTGACGGGCGCGGGCATCTTCCTCTCGCTCGCGTCCGTCCAGCCAGACCAAAGAACCGGCACGCTCCCCGGCAGGAGCGGTGCCGGTTTCTTGGCGTCGGGAGGGATCGGGAAGAAGGCGAACGGACATGACGGATATCGGCGAATGGCAGGGCGGCGTGGGCCGGAGCTGGGCGGACGAGCACGCCCGGACGGACCGCAGCTTTTCCCGGATGACGCCGCATCTGCTGGCGGCAATCCATGAAGAGCCGGGGCGGTGCGTCGTCGATATCGGCTGTGGCGCCGGCGAACTCTCACTTGCGCTCGCGCAAGCCCGCCCCGATGCGATGGTGACCGGTGTCGACGTTTCGGCAGACCTGGTGGCGGCCGCGTCGGCGCGGGCTGCCGGATTGGACAACGTGCGTTTCGCCGTTGCCGATGCCTCGACCTGGCAGCCGGAGCAGGCCCCGGACCTCTATGTCTCGCGCCATGGCGTGATGTTCTTTCCCGAACCGCCTGCCGCTTTCGCGCACCTTTCCGCCATAGCCGCGCCGGGCGCGCGAATCGTCTTCTCCTGCTTCCGCAACCCGCGCGAGAATCGCTGGGCAAGCGGGATCGCTGCACTGCTGCCGGAATCCGCTGCCTCTGCGTCCGCTGATCCCGTCGCGCCGGGGCCGTTCGCCTTCGCCGATCCCGATCATGTGCGCACCTGCCTGCGCGGGTGGCGGGACGTGACGTTCACCCCGGTCGATTTCGACTACATCGCCGGAGCCGGGCCTGACGCCGTGACCGAAGCACTGGCCTTCTTCGGCCGGATCGGTCCCGCGGCCCGGGCGATTCGGGTGATGCCCGAAGCGGAGCGCCCGGCCTTCCTGGAACGGTTGGCAAATCTGCTCGAAAGCCACCGTTCAGGCGATGTCGTCTCGTTCCCCGCGGCGGTCTGGCTGGTGCGCGCAACGGCCGAATAGCATGTGCGATCACATTGATCGGCGAAACGTGCTTGTTCCGGGCCGAACGCTCGCTTAATCGGCGGCTCATGACGTCGACGAACGAAATCCGCCGGTCCTTCCTCGAATACTTCGGCTCGCAAGGGCACGAGGTGGTGCACAGCGCGCCGCTGGTGCCTTACAACGACCCGACCCTGATGTTCACGAACGCGGGCATGGTCCCGTTCAAGAACGTGTTCACGGGGCTGGAAACGCGCGCAGTGCCGCGCGCCACATCCTCGCAGAAGTGCGTGCGCGCCGGCGGCAAGCACAACGACCTCGACAACGTGGGCTATACCGCGCGCCACCACACGTTCTTCGAGATGCTCGGCAACTTCTCGTTCGGGGACTATTTCAAGGAACAGGCGATCACCCATGCCTGGACGCTGCTGACGCGCGAATGGGGCCTGCCCAAGGACAAGCTGCTCGCCACGGTCTATCACACCGACGACGAGGCGTTCGAACTGTGGAAGAAGATCGCCGGCCTGCCCGAGGAGCGCATCATCCGCATCGCCACCAAGGACAACTTCTGGGCGATGGGCGATGATGGCCCGTGCGGCCCCTGTTCGGAAATCTTCTTCGACCATGGCGACCACATCTGGGGAGGCCCTCCGGGATCGGCCGAGGAAGACGGCGACCGCTTCATCGAGATATGGAATCTCGTGTTCATGCAGTTCGAGCAGGCCGCCGGCGAAATCGTCGGCAACCTGCCCAAGCCCTCGATCGATACCGGCATGGGGCTGGAGCGCGTCGCCGCGGTGCTGCAGGGCGAGCACGACAACTATGATACCGACACGTTCCGCGCGCTGATCGCCGCGTCCGAAGGGCTGACCGGGGTGAAGGCGGAAGGCGACCAGCGCGCCAGCCATCGCGTGATCGCCGATCACCTGCGTTCCACCAGCTTCCTGCTGGCGGATGGCGTGCTGCCCTCCAATGAAGGACGCGGCTACGTGCTGCGCCGGATCATGCGCCGCGCCATGCGCCACGCGCACCTGCTGGGCGCGAGGGAGCCGTTGATGCACCGGCTCGTCGGCGCGCTGGTGACGGAGATGGGGCAGGCCTATCCCGAACTCGGCCGCGCGCAGCCGCTGATCGAGGAAACGCTGCTGCGCGAGGAAGTGCAGTTTCGCCGCACGCTCTCGAACGGCCTCAAGCTGCTGGACGAGGCGACGACGGAGCTGGGCGAGGGCGACAAACTGCCGGGCGAGACGGCGTTCCGCCTCTACGATACGTTCGGTTTCCCCTATGACCTGACCGAGGACGCCTTGCGGTCGCGGGGTATCGCGGTCGACAAGGACGGCTTCGATGCGGCGATGGCGCAGCAGAAGGCGGCGGCGCGCGCGGCGTGGAAAGGCTCCGGCCAGACCGCCGACAGCGAAGTGTGGTTCGACATCGCCGAACGCGAAGGCGCCACCGAGTTCACCGGCTACACCGCGACGAGCGGCGAGGGACAGGTGGTCGCGCTGGTGAAGGACGGCCAGGAAGTCCCGTCGGCGAGTGCGGGCGACGAGGTGATCGTCCTGACCAACCAGACCCCGTTCTATGGCGAATCGGGTGGCCAGACCGGCGACAGCGGCGCGATCACGGGGGCCGATGGTCTGAAAATCGTGGTCAGCGATACGTCCAAGCCGCTCGGCCGGCTGCACGCGCACCAGGGCAAGATCGAAGCCGGCACGATCAAGGTGGGCGATGCGGTGGCGCTGGCGGTCGATACGGCGCGCCGCGATGCGACGCGCGCCAACCATTCCGCAACGCACCTGCTGCACGCGGCGCTGCGCCACCGCCTGGGCGCGCACGTCACGCAGAAGGGCTCGCTGGTCGCGCCCGATCGCCTGCGCTTCGATTTCTCGCACCCCACCGCGCTCAGCGCCGAGGACATCGCGGTGATCGAGGCCGAAGTGAACGCCGAAATTCGCGGCAACGAACCCGTCACCACGCGCCTGATGACGCCGGATGATGCGATCGCCGCCGGAGCCATGGCGCTGTTCGGCGAAAAATACGGCGACGAGGTGCGCGTGCTGAGCATGGGCAGCACCGGCGCGGAGCATCCCTATTCGGTTGAGCTGTGCGGCGGCACGCACGTTCGCGCACTGGGCGATATCGGCGTGTTCCGCATCGTGTCCGAAAGCGCGGTCAGCTCTGGCGTGCGCCGGATCGAGGCGCTGACCGGCGAAGGCGCGCGCCAGTGGCTGGTGGGCCGCGAGGAGGCGCTCAAGCACGCCGCCAGCCTGCTGCGCACCACGCCCGAGGAAGTCGAGGGGCGGGTCGCGGCGCTGCTCGACGAACGGCGCAAGCTGGAGCGCGAGCTGGCCGACGCCAAGAAGGCGTTGGCGCTCGGCGGTGGCGGCGCGAAGGCCGAAGCGGCCGATGAGGACGTGGGCGGCGTGAAGTTCGCGGGCCAGGTGCTCGAAGGGATGGACCCCAAGGAACTGCGCGGGTTGCTTGATCAGGCCAAGCAGCGGCTCGGTTCGGGCGTGGCGGTGATCGTCGCGGTCAACGATGGTCGCGCCTCGATCGCGGCGGCGGTGACCGACGACCTGACCGGCAAGGTCAGCGCTGTCGATCTGGTGCGCGCGGGCGTGGAAGCGCTGGGCGGCAAGGGCGGCGGCGGCCGTCCCGACATGGCGCAGGGCGGTGGCCCGGACGGCGCGAAGGCGGCCGATGCCATCGCCGCGGTCAAGGCCGTGATCGCGGGATAGGGGCAGGCCGGGCGGTGGCTCCTTACAGGGCCGCCGCGCGTTTCCGCAGCGCCGCGTGTACCCGGTTGGCCTCGTCCAGCAGGTCGGCGGGCAGTTTCGCTTCCCGGTGTGGCAGCGCCGTTGGCGGACGCAGCGTGGCGGGCGAGAGTGGGCGGGCCAGATCGAGCCGCCTGCCAAGCCGGTTCAGCAGTTCGGGATCGCCACTGGCCAGCACGTCATAGTCCACGAAGATCTGCGTTTCGCGCACGTCCTCGGGCTGGCCGAGCAGGTGGGTATGGACCCCGATCCATGTCGATACCCAGTACGCCAGCGTGTCGGGATCGCCTTGGGGGGCTGATCCGGCGGGCAGCAGGAACGGCCGCTGGTGCGCGCCGAATTCGTGGTGGCCAAGCCACCGCATGAAGGCGCCGCGGAACGGATCGTCCGCTGCCAGCATGCACGCCTGCCGGTGCTGGCGGTGGAGCGAGCGGGCCTGCGCCAGCGGATCGCGGAAGGGATGCACGATGCGTGCGCCGGGAACGTTCCGCGCCAGGCCGCCCACGCGCAGCACGTTGGCGTTGTTCTTGGAAAGATAGCGTCGCGCGCCATAGCGGAGGCAGACGAGCCGGCGATAATCGGCAAAGGCGGTCAGCGTTTCGGCATCGGGCTGGTAGGGGACCAGGCCGTCGGTACGGCAATAGTGCTTGCCATCGTGGAGCTTCCAGAACACTTCCTCGATCGCTTCGGGGCTGTCGAGATCGTGCTCCAGTCCATCGCCGTGGCCCCGCTCGCGCGTTTCCACATGCCGTTTCAGGCGGTCGGAGATACGCGACCAGCTGTTCGGCGCCAGCGGAAAGGGCAAGTCGCGATAGCGGAGCGCGGCGAAATCGTCCGCCGCGTGGATCAGCCGCATCAGGATGGTCGTGCCGGCGCGGGCCAGGCCGGTGACGAAGACCGGCGGGCCGAGTTCCCGCGCCGCCGCCGCCTTGCCATGGCGGGCGCGTTCCAGATCGAAGCTCATCTCCAGCACCGCGTCGCTGCCCAGGGCTATGCGGTGGAGCAGGCGGTCAAGCGTGCCGTAAGCCAAAGCGGCGGACGCGGGAGCGGAGGAAGGCAAGGGCGATACCTGCGGCAAGAATGGACAGGCGGGCGGTGGGATCGAACAGCGCGTCCTGCGTTGGAATGCCCGCTACGGGGCCGATCGCCAGCACGGCCGCGATGGGCAGGGCGATCATCAGCAGGAGGCCGCCCGCCGCGAGCGATTTGCCCATCATCCGGATCGCGAGAATGCGCGTCGCGCGTTCCTTGCTCCAGTCGGAAACCCCGCTGCGGGCAAGCGTGCGAACCGAGCGCCGGCCGATCGCCGCAAGATCGCCGAAATGGCGCAGCAGCGTCCATCGGTGCGCCAGATGCACCGAGGCCAGCAGCGCGGCGAACAGGACCAGCGCGGCGGGAATCACAGGTCCGCTTCCGGTTGCGGATCGGCTTGCGCCGGCGCGGCCGGTTTGCGCCGCGCCGCGCGGATCAGGCGCTTGATCGGATACCACACGAAGGAGACAATCCCGAGCAGGATGGCCCCCACCACGCCCAGCGCGGTGGAAATGGCGCCAAGGCCCAGGCCCGGCCCGACATAGGCCTGGGCCGGAACGGTCGTGGCCATCAGGGCGATGGCGGCAAGGGAAACGATCGACAGGCCACTGGCCATGCTCTGAAGGTTCATTCGCATTTGGCGTTCACCGCTGCTTGGATGCCGACCTTGTCGGCGATGGGATCGAGATACCGGCTCCAGCGCAGTTCATACCGGTGCTGGTCGGGATCGGCGGATACGTAGCGCCAGCGGACCGAACCGTCGGGCGCGATGCGGAAAAGCCGGCCGCGTTCGGTTTCCTCGATCAGGAAATCGCCGCCGGGCAGGGGCATCGCCCTGCCCTGCGCGTGGGTGCGGATGTCCAGCTTGCGGAAGGCCTCGCCCAGCGGATCGCTGACCGTGTCGGTCGCGAAGTCATAGACAAGGACGCGGTTGTGGCCGTCGGTTTCGACCTTTTCGGGTGCCTGCCAGTTCCAACGCCAGTTGTTGTCGAACACCGAGATACGATGATCGTCGATCACGGCGACATCGTGCTGGAACCGCCACGGCACTTCGCGATGCCAGACGATGCGGCCTTCCGCCGGCCGGTACAGGGCGATCATCGACAGGTTGCGCAGGCTGAGCAGGAGATCGCCCGCGTGCCAGTAGGGGCCATCGCCCGGCACCGGCTGCACATCGTTCAGGTGGATCGGATCGTCCTGGTAGGGCCGGCTGCGCCAGAGATAGCCAAGGCCATTGCGATCAAGAATGGCGATGATGGCTTCGCGCCGCAGCACCGTGCCATCCGCGCGCAGGTGCACGATATTCTCGTCGCCGAACAGCGGACCAAGCCCGGGGCGGCGCGAGCGGGGTTGGCGATCGGCTGCCCACAGCGTGCCGTCCGGCGCGCGCTCCACCGCGTGATGGAAGATACCGTCGATCATCCACTGGCGCTTTCCGCACGCGTCGATCCGCGTAAGCGGCGAGGTATCGTGCAGGATCAGCCCGCCATCATCGGTGAGCATGGGATGCATCGGGAAGTAGAGCCGCTGGGTCTTGTCGCGTTGCAGGTCGACAATGGCCGATCGGAACGTGGACCCTTGCAGCATGGCGCGCACGTCCGGCGCGTATTCGCGCAGCACCTTGCCATCGCTCAGCCGCATCAGGCGCACGACGCGTTGCTGGCGGGCGTTGCTGAATTCCGTAAGCAGGACATAGCCCGGATCGACAAAGCTCTGGCCGGCCGCGTAGTGCAGCCCACCGGGTTCCGGCACGTAATCGAGCACCAGCTTCGGCCGGTTGGGGAAAAGGCCGTGATAGACGCCGGCCAGCGTGTTGGGGATACCGGCGATCTGGATCGCCGCCTTGCCAAGCCCGCCATGGCGATCGGCCTGCGCCACGATCGCGCCGAACGCGATGGTGACGATCACCCCGCAAAGGCTCAGAAGGCCGACGGCCCACAATGGTATCCGGGCGTTGCAAATGCGTTCCCACAGACGTGCGGGCGGGGACGCCGCTTCTGCCGTCGTGGGCTCCCTCATCCCTGGCTGGATCCTGAACGGCCATGCTTTCCCCCGGGCACAGGACGGGCTGCCCCGACAGAGAAGATATAGAGATTCATCATCTAAAGTTATAGGAAAGTTGTAACCAGGGTATGTCAGCCACGGTTCGCTTTGTCGCAAAATGTATCGGGCGTTACATGCCATGTCCGGCTGTTTGCGCACCGGCCACCCTTTTTGCCGGAGCAATTGCCGATAGGGGGCCGCCCGGTTACGCTCCGATTCAAGGGTCTGTTGGGGGGAAGAGATGGGTATCGCGAAATGGCGTCAGGTTTTACGTGCGCTGCGGTGTGGGACGATGTTGGCGCTGGCCGCACCGCCGGCTTTGGCGGTGGCCGGGGAAGCCACCCCGGCGCGTCACGCCGTGACTATCGACGATATTCTCGCGATGCGCTCGCTCTCGGAAATGGCCTGCGCGCCTGATGGCCGGCAGGCCGCCTATGTGGTGAGCAATGCGGATGTGAAGGCGGACAAGCGCCGTTCAGTAATCTGGCTTGCCGATCTGGCAGGGGCGCCCGCGCTGCAGCTGACAGACGGCGAAGAGAGCGCCGGTGCGCCCGCGTTCAGTCCGGATGGCAAGACCATCGCGTTCCTTTCGAAGCGTGGCAAGGACAAGCAGGCACAGATATGGCTGCTCGACCGGCGGGGGGGCGAGGCGCAGAAGCTGACCGATGTGAAGGGCGATATCGCCGCCTTCCGCTGGTCGCCCGATTCGCGCCGGTTGCTGCTGACCTTGAGCGATCCAGCGCCGGAACCGCCCAAGGACGATGCCGAGCGGCCGCTGCCGGTCGTGGTCGACGACGTGAAGTTCAAGGACGACGGCCAGGGCTTCATCACGACCGAGAGCCATACGCACCTGGCGCTGTTCGACGTGGCCGCGCGCACCGAGACGCGGCTGACGGCTTCGGATTCCTTCGATGTCATCGCGGCGGAATGGTCGCCGGACGGCAAGAGCGTGGCCTACCTTGCCAATCACGGGATCGATCCCGCCGCGCCGGCAACGCAGTGGCTTACCGTGGTGGAGGCCAAGGCGGGCGCGGCTCCGCGCGTGGTGGCCAAGCTTCCCGGGGCGCTGGGGCAATCGCTGATCTGGTCCGCCGATGGCGCGAAGATCGCGCATCTGGTGGGCGATGTGCCCAAGCTCAACCAGTATAGCCAGCCGCGCCTTGCCGAAACGGCGCTAGCGACCGGGCAAACCCGAATCGTGGCGTCATCGGTGGGCACCTATGTGCAACGGCCCGTCGATCTGGGCGGCGGGCGCGTGGGCGCGATTCTGGCCGAGGACCGGCATGAGGTTCCCGCCGTGTTCGATCTGGCGACGGGCGGCGTGCAGCGGCTGGGTGACCCCCGGCTGGCGGTGTTCGACCAGTGCGGCGGCCGCGATGCCAAGGCGGCGCGCGCGGTGATTGCCAGCGGCGATGACGCGATGCCCGAAGTCTATGCGCTGGAGGGCAAGACGATGCGCGCGCTGACCGCGCACAACCGCGCGCTGAACGCGGGCATTGCCTGGTCACCCGTGCGCGATTTTGCCGCCACAGCGAGCGATGGCAGCGAAGTGCGCGGGATCGTGACGCTCCCGGCCGGTTACGTGCAGGGGCAACGCTATCCCACCGTGCTGTGGATTCATGGCGGGCCGACGGCGCAGGACGCGCACGAGATCGATACGATGCGGCAATGGATCGCCGCGCAGGGCTATGCCGTGCTCGCGGTAAACTATCGCGGCAGTTCGGGCCGGGGCGATGCCTATGGCGCCGCGATCGCCGCCGATTGGGGCAACAAGGAAGTGCTCGACCTGCATGCCGCGACCGATTGGGCGGTGGCGCAGGGGATTGCCGATCCCGCGCGCCTTGGCGTCGGCGGGTGGAGCTATGGCGGCATCCTCACCGATTATCTGATCGCGCGCGACAGCCGCTTCAAGGCCGGTGTCAGCGGGGCGGGGGTGGGCAACATCTTCGCCTTCTTCGGCGTGGACCAGTACATCGAGCAATATGTGCAGGAACTTGGCCCGCCGTGGCAGGACACGGCGCTGTGGACGCGCCTTTCCGAGCCGCTGCTCCATGCGGACCGGATCAAGACGCCAACGCTGTTCCTGGGCGGCACGGCGGATGACAACGTGCCGCTGATCGGTGGGCAGCAGCTCTATCAGGCGCTCAAGCTGACGGGGGTTCCGACGCGGCTGGTGGCGTATCCCGGCGAACACCACGGACTTGTCCGGCCAAGCTTCCTGCGCGACCGGTTCGAGCGGATCGCCGACTGGTACAAGCGCTATCTGAAGTGAGCGATATCGCCGCCATCGTTGCCGAGATCGCCGCCGAAATGCGCGAGGCCACCGACCGGGGGCAGGTGGCGGATTATATTCCGCCGCTGGCCTGCGTTTCGCCCGATTGCTTCGGCATGGCGGTGGTGACGGCCGCAGGAGACGTGTTCACGGCCGGGGACGCGGAAGAACCATTTTCGATTCAGTCGATTTCGAAGGTGTTCTCGCTCACGCTGGCGCTGGGCGCGGTGGGCGATGCCCTGTGGCGGCGTGTCGGTCGCGAACCATCGGGCAGCGCCTTCAACTCGATCGTCCAGCTTGAAAGCGAGCACGGCATTCCCCGCAACCCGTTCATCAACGCGGGCGCAATCGTGGTGGCCGACGTGCTGCTTTCGGGGCACGAGCCGCGCGAGGCGATCGGCAGCATCCTGCACTTCGTGCGCTCGCTGGCGGGCGACGAAGGCGTGATCATCGACGAACACGTGGCCAATGCCGAACGGGAAACCGGCTTCCGCAACTTCGCGCTGGCTAACTATATGCGGGCGTTCGGCAATATCCGGCACCCGGTGGAGCGCACGCTGGGCGTCTATTTTCACCAGTGCGCGCTGGCGATGAGCTGCCGGCAACTGGCCATGGCGGGACGGTTCCTGATGCACGACGGGCGCAACCCCGCCACCGGGCTCAGCGTCGTCTCGCCACGCCGCGCGCGCCGCATCAACGCGCTGATGATGCTGTGTGGGCATTACGACAATTCGGGCGAGTTCGCGTTCCGCACCGGCCTGGCCGGAAAATCGGGCGTGGGCGGAGGCATACTGGCCGTGGCACCGGGCATCGCCTCGATAGCGGTATGGTCGCCGGGGTTGAATGAAAAAGGCAATTCGCAACTGGGCGCCCTGGCGCTGGAGCGGTTGACCCAGCGGACGGGCTGGTCGGTATTCCAGCCCCGCCCGATCGCCTGATCGGGTTCAGGCTGTCCGTTCGCGCAGGCTGGTCGACTTCAGCTTCGGTGCGATCGCCAGATCGCCATCCGCCATGATCTGCTGGCGCAGTTCATCGCGCTTTTCATGAATCGATGCGATCACCGGACCCATAGGCACGCCCAGATCGACGAGCACCGCTTCGGACAGTTGCAGCGAGCTTTCCAGCGTTTCCGGCACGGCATGGGTGGCGCCGGCGCGGTAGAGTTCGCCAGCATGGACGGCATCGCGCGCGCGCACGATGATTGGCAGTTCGGGCCGCAGCTTGTGCAGCTTCTTGACGATGCGCGAGACCAGCACGGGTTCGTCCATGGTGACGATCAGCGCGCGGGCGTGGTCGAGGTCGAGCCGGTCGATGACCGTTTCGCTGGCGACGTTGCCGAACAGCACCGGCAGCCGCGCAAGGCGCGCTTCACGGACCAGCCGGGGATCGGAATCGATCGCGATATAGGGCGCATCGTGGGCGGCCAGCATTTCGCCCACCAACCGGCCGACGCGGCCGAAGCCGAGGATGACGGCGCGATCGCCGGCCGGTTCCGCGCGCGGCAGGTCGGCCGAGGCCGGCTCGCGCGCTTCCAGCCGCTTGGCGAAGGCTTCACCCACCTTGGCCAGCGCGGGCGTGATGGTAAGGCCGATGGCGGTGACGATCTGCCAGAACTGCGCGGTCTGAGGCAGGATCAATTGTGCCTGGGTGGCCGTTGCCAGCACGATCAGGGTCGTTTCCGAAGGGCTGGCCATGAGAATGCCGGTTTCGAGCGCCGTGCCACGGCCCTTGCCCATCACGCGCAGCAGCAGCCCGGTGACGAGCGCCTTGATCACCACCACGCCCGCCACGCCCGCGGCCAGCGGGCCGAGGTTTTCCCACACCACGCGCAAGTCTATGCCCATGCCGATGGTGATGAGGAACACGCCCAGCGCCAGGCCCTTGAACGGCTTGGTGATCGCCTCGACCTCGTTGTGGTATTCGGTCTCGGCGATCAGCAGGCCCGCGAGCAGCGCCCCCATGATCGGCGAAAGGCCGACCGCTCCGGTAGCGAGCGCCGCGACGATGACGACGAGCAGGCTGGCGGCGAGGAACAGTTCGGGACTTTTCGTCTGCGCGGCCTGCGCGAACAGGCTCGGCAGGAGGAAGCGACCGGCCAGCAGCAGCGCCACGATGACGATGCCGCCACGCCACAGCGTATCGAGCAGCACCGCGCCGCCATCGGCCGCCGCCGTGGGGGCGATCGCGCCGAGCAGGAAGATGATCGGGACGAGCGCGATGTCCTCGAACAGCAGCATGGACAGCGCCGCGCGGCCCACTGGCCCTTGCGTGCCCGATATCGGCAGGACCAGCGCGGTGGAGGACAGCGCCAGCGCCAGGCCCAGCCCCAGCGCGCCGTACAGGCCTTCGCCCATGATCCCCATCAGGGCGAGGCCGATCAGCAGGGCGCCGCCGACCAGCTCCATCGCGCCCAGCCCGAACACCAGCCGCCGCATGGACCACAGGCGGTTGAACGACAGTTCGAGCCCGATCTCGAAGAGCAGCAGGATGATGCCGAATTCCGCGAAGGGCGCGATCGCCTCGGGATCGGAAATGGTGATGTGGTATAGCCACGGCACCTGCCCGACCAGCGAGCCAAGGCCATAGGGTCCGACCGCGAGGCCGACCAGAATGAACCCGATGATCGGGGTGATGCGGAAGCGGGCGAAGGCCGGGATGACGATTCCGGCGGCACCGAGAATGACCAGGGCATCGGAAAGCGCAGCGGAAGGAGCAAGGGAACCGGCCATGGGGCACCGTAACCTTCGTTAACCCGCCTTGCCAACCCCGGCGGTAGAGAAAACGCCCTCAGCAACAAAATGAAAGGCGATCGTGCCGCTTGCAAACGCTGCGTGTGGAAGGCCCACCCCGCTGCGACTAACGCCGCGGGGCGCGGCGTAAGTATCGCTTCCCTCCCGCTTGCGGGAGGGGCTGGGGGTGGGCGGCGGCCCATCGTCCGCCAAGGATGCAAGCGCCAAACGAAAGAGGCCCCGGCAATGCCGGAGCCTCTTTTGCTTTTCCGTCAGGAACGCGGCTGGCTCAGTTCCAGGCCGTCATTTCCTTTTCGAGGTTGGCGACGATCGCCTCGAAGAACTTCTCGGTGGTCATCCACGGCTGGTCCGGACCGATCAGGATGGCGAGGTCCTTGGTCATCTTGCCGCTTTCGACGGTTTCGATGCAGACGCGCTCCAGCGTTTCGGCGAACTTCACCACATCGGGCGTCTCGTCGAACTTGCCGCGATAGATCAGGCCGCGCGTCCAGGCGAAGATCGACGCGATCGGGTTGGTCGAGGTCTGCTTGCCCTGCTGGTGCTGGCGATAATGGCGGGTAACCGTCCCGTGGGCGGCTTCCGCTTCCACGGTCTTGCCGTCCGGCGTCATCAGCACCGAGGTCATCAGGCCGAGCGAGCCGAAGCCCTGCGCCACGGTGTCGGACTGGACGTCACCGTCGTAGTTCTTGCAGGCCCAGACGAACTTGCCGCTCCACTTGAGCGCGGAGGCGACCATGTCGTCGATCAGGCGGTGCTGGTACTCGATGCCGGCAGCGGCGAACTTTTCCTTGAAGCCTTCGGTGTCGAACACTTCCTGGAACAGGTCCTTGAAGCGGCCGTCATAGGCCTTGAGGATGGTGTTCTTGGTCGAAAGGTACACCGGCCAACCGAGGCCGAGGCCGTAGTTGAAGCTGGCCCGGGCGAAGTCGCGGATCGAATCGTCCAGGTTGTACATCGCCATGGCGACGCCGGGCGAGGGGAAGTCGAACACGTCGAGGTCGATCTTCTCGCCGTCCACGCCGTCCCACACCAGGCGCAGCTTGCCGGGGCCGGGGATCAGGGTGTCGGTAGCCTTGTACTGGTCGCCGAAGGCGTGACGGCCGACCACGATCGGATCGGTCCAGCCGGGAACCAGCCGGGGCACGTTCTGGATCACGATAGGTTCGCGGAAAACCACGCCGCCCAGGATGTTGCGGATCGTGCCGTTGGGCGACTTCCACATCTTCTTGAGCTTGAATTCCTCGACACGCGCTTCGTCGGGGGTGATCGTGGCGCACTTCACGCCCACGCCATACTGCTTGATCGCGTTGGCGGAATCGATGGTGATCTGGTCGTTGGTCTCGTCGCGCTTTTCGACCGACAGGTCATAGTACTTGAGGTCGACGTCAAGGTAGGGGAGGATCAGGCGTTCGCGAATCCATTCCCAGATAATCCGCGTCATTTCATCGCCGTCGATTTCGACGATCGGGTTCTTCACCTTGATCTTCGCCATAGCCGTTCCGTGCCTCGTCTGGGGGAGAAAAATTAGGCTCCCCTTAGCAGAGGCGCGCCGTGGTGCAAGGCAAGGACGCCCCGGACTTCCGTCTTAGAGCGCAATTTTCTGCATCCCCGCCGGCCGCTCCCTCTGGACACGGGAAGCGGTCCGGTCCAAGAATTTTAAGTGACCGGTTAAAGGTCCGGGAATTTTGCAGGAGTGATGGGGATGAGCGAACCTGAAGTGCTGACCGAAGTGGACGGCAACGTCCTGGTGGTCACGATCAACCGGCCCGATGCGAAGAACGCCATGAACAAGGCAGCGGCCGAAGGCATCAGCGCGGCGATGGACCGGCTTGACGCGGAAGCCGGCCTGCAGGTCGCGATCCTGACCGGCGCGGGCGGAACTTTCTGTTCCGGCATGGACCTCAAGGGATTCCTGCGCGGGGAATCGCCGTCGCTTCCCGGGCGCGGGTTCGGCGGCCTTTCGCAGTGGACGCCGAAGAAGCCGATCATCGCGGCGGTCGATGGCTATGCGCTGGCGGGCGGCATGGAACTGGCGCTATCGTGCGATCTGATCGTGGCCAGTTCCGCCTCCAAGTTCGGCATTCCCGAAGCGAAGCGCGGCCTGGCCGCAGCGGCCGGCGGCCTCATCAAGCTGCCGCGCCAGATTCCGCCGCGCATCGCCATGGAACTGGCGCTGACCGGTGACTTCATCGATGCGGCCCGGGCCTACGAGCTGGGCTTCATCAACCGCGTGGTCGAAGGCCCGTCGCTGCCGGCGGCAAAGGAACTGGCCGCGCGCATCGCCGAAAACGGCCCGCTGGCGCTGGCCGCGTCGAAGGCCATCGTGCGCGATTCGCACGAATGGACCGAGGCCGACATGTGGGACAAGCAGCAGGCCTATATCACCCCGGTGTTCACCTCGCAGGACGCGCGCGAAGGCGCTGCGGCCTTTGCCGAGAAGCGCAAGCCGAACTGGCAGGGCAAGTAACGCGCGGCGGCTTGCCACGCACCGAATGCGCAAAGGGCCGGGCCATCACGCGATGGTCCGGCCCTTTGTTGTCCGGGAAATGGTCTCAGGCGACGCTGAGCGTGACTTCGATGTTGCCGCGCGTGGCGTGGCTGTAGGGACAGATCGTGTCGGCTTCGGCCACCAGTTCCTCGGCGGCGGCGCGGTCCACGCCCGGCAGGCTCACTTCCAGCGAAACCGCGAGGCCAAAGCCCTTGTCGGCGCGCGGACCGATGCCGACCGTTGCCGTCACGGTGGCCTCCGCCGGCACGCGCGGCAGGCTCTTGTCCTGCGTCGCCGCGAACTTCATCGCGCCCAGGAAGCAAGCGGCATATCCGGCGGCGAACAGTTGTTCAGGATTGTTGCCCTGGCCGTTGCCGCCCAGCTCCTTGGGGCTTGCGAGCACGACGTCCAGCGAACCGTCCGCGGTGCGCGAGCGGCCATCGCGGCCTCCGGTGGCGGTGGCGCTGGTGGAATAGAGGATCTTGGTGCTCATGGGATGCTTCCTTTTGCTTGAGAAGGATTAAAATCGATAACGATTAAATCGTGTGCGATCTATATGGACTCGCCGCACCGAGTCGTCAACCCCTTGCGATTAAATCGTGTGCGATTTATATTCCGGAAATGACAGACGCTTCCCAGACCGCCGCTGGCCCGTTCGAAGGCTACTTGTGCTTTTCCGTCTATGCGGCGGGGCTGGCGTTCAACCGCCTGTACAAGCAGGTGCTCGATCGGTTCGGGCTGACCTATCCGCAATACCTGGTGCTGGTGGCGTTGCGGCAGCGCGACGGGCAGACGGTGAGCGAACTGGGCGACGCGCTGTTCCTGGAATCGAACACGCTGACCCCAATGATCAAGCGGCTGGAAGCGGCGGGCCTGGTAGAGCGCCGGCGCGATACGCGCGACGAGCGCGTGGTGCGCGTAAGCCTCAGCGAAGCGGGCAAGGCGCTGGCGGTCGATATCGCCTGCGTGCCGCCGCAGATCGGCGAGGCGATCGGCATCGACCATGCGCGGCTGGGGCAAATGGCGCAGACGCTCGACGAACTCGCCGCCGGGCTGCGCCGCGCGGTCAGGGACTGACCGCTTCGGTCAGCCGCGCCACCGCGCTTTCGATCACCGCGCGCGCCTGGGGCGGGGGCAGGTGCTGGTCCAGCCGCAGGCGTTGCCAGGTTTCAAAGCTGAGCAGGAGGTCCATCGTTTCCAGCAGGATCGGGTCCTCGGCGATCGCGGGCGGCATGATCGCGACCAGCCGTTCGCGCATCATCGCCAGCCGCTGCCCGTAGTTGCGCTGGATCGTGGGCAGCGAATGGCGGTGGCCATCGGCCGCGCGCTTGTAGGGCATCAGCTTTTCATAGGTGCCGAGCCGGCGCTCGATCATTTCCGCCAGCTTGGCGCGCCAGTCCGGCCCCTCGAACGGATCGAGCCAGTCCTCGTATTCGCGCTCCAGCCGGAGCGCCATCGAGGCGTAGAGGCTGTCCATGTCGGCAAAATGGCGAAACACGGTGCGCAGGCCCACGCCCGCCCGCGTCGCCACCTGTTCCGCGCCGGGGCTCATATGCCCTTCGCCCACCAGCGCGATCATTGCCTCGACAATGCGCTGACGGCTGGTTTCCGAACGCTTGCGGCGTCCGTCCGTCGCGGCGGTGTCCATGGTGGCCTGTTTCTGTGGCAATCCCGTATGTCCAGTATGCGCCTGAATTTCCGTTTTGCGCCCTACCAAGCCCGCGATCGATTGCAACGGTCAAGCGTGGAGGGGCCAAGCACCGCGGGCGCAGGCGCGGAGCGGCTCAGCCCCGCTTCTCGTCGAAACTGCGCGCCGCAAGCACCAGGATCGCGATCATCGCCGCTTCCACGATCATCGGCGGAAAGGCCGTTGCCGGCGCGCCATCGGCGATCAGGCTGACGCCGCGCCCGATCAGCGCCAGCGGCAACAGCACGACCGGCACCAGCACGAGCGCGCGGCTGGCTTTCCAGGCGCCGGCGAGCGCGAACAGGCCCATGCCCACGAACAGCGCGGTGAAATCGGCGCGCAGCGTGGCCATTCCCTGCGTCCCGAGCGAGGCCAGAAAGAAGCGCTGGCCCGCGATAGCCGGATCGAGCAGGAAACCGAGGCCGATCGCCACATTGAACAGGCCGAGCAGGCCGGCGATCACGCGCATGGCATTTTTCATGACATTCTCCCCACTGTTTGCGCCAGACTACCACGTTCCGGGCGTGTGGCAATATATCGGCATTGTAAATGCCATAATATCGCGTATCCTTCCGTAAAACAGGAAGGGAGAACCCGGATGCACGCGGCGGTGAAGTGGGGCCTTGGTGGAGCGGTGCTGGCCGGCGTGCTGGCGCTGGCGGCATTTCCGGCGCCGATCGGACTGGCGATGGCGCGGCTGGCGATCGATGCGCGCGCCGGCGTGGATGCGACGCAGGAACTGCCCGAGGGGCTGCATGTGGCCTTGTGCGGCTCCGGTTCTCCGCTGCCCAATCCCACCCGCGCTGGGCCGTGCAGCGTGGTGATCGCCGGCAAGCATGTCTTCGTCGTCGATGCGGGTGAAGGCGGCGCGCGCAACATGACCTTGATGCGCATTCCCAATGGGCATGTCGAAGCGGTGTTCCTCACGCATCTCCATTCCGACCATATCGACGGGCTGGGGCCGATGATGCTGCTGCGCTGGACCGGGGCGAACGCCACCGTGCCGCTGCCGATCTACGGGCCGGCGGGAACCGAGCGCGTCGTGGCCGGCGTCAACGAGGCCTATGCGATCGACGGGGGCTATCGCACCGCGCACCACGGTCCGGCCATCGCCCCGCCATCGGGCAGGGGCGGTACGGCCTATCCGTTCGCGCTGCCGCCAAAGGGGGATGGCACGCCGGTCACCGTCTTCCAGCGCGACGGGCTGACGGTGACCGCGTTCCGCGTGGATCACGGCCCGGTCGACCCGGCGGTGGGCTATCGCTTCGACTACAAGGGCCGCTCGATCGTGTTCAGCGGCGATACCGCCCCCACGCCGCTGCTGGTGCGCAACGCGCGCGGCGCGGACCTGCTGGTGCACGAAGGGTTGCAACCCCGCTTGGTTGGCCTGATGGAGCAGACGCTGCGCAAGCGCGGGCAACCGGGCCTCGCAAAGATCATGAGCGATATTCCGGGCTATCACACCTCGCCGGACGCTGCGGCCGCCGAGGCGCAGCAGGCGGGCGTGAAGAACCTGGTGTTCAGCCACAACGTGCCGCAATTGCCCTCGCGCGCGATGTATCCCGCCTATCTCGGCAACGCGCGCCAGAAGTTCGACGGCACGATCACGGTGGGCGAGGACGGCATGGTGTTCAGCCTGCCGGCGGGGGGCAAGGGCATGGAGCTGCGCACATGGCCGGTCAGATAAGCCAACGGACACGGGTTTCCGTTGCTTCGGGCCGCTGCGCGCGATAGCCGTTGCGGATATGGACAAGACGCGATCCGCACCGGCCCGCGTGGTTTCGCTGGCGAAATCCGGCGAACACGGCTTCTCGAAGCAGGCCTTCGAGCGGATCAAGGTCGTTCAGGGGATCGGTGTCGAGGGCGATGCGCACGCCGGCGAGAAGGTCCAGCACCTCTCCCGCGTGAAGGCGAACCCTGACCAGCCCAACTTGCGGCAGGTTCACCTGATCCATGCGGAACTGTTTGAGGAACTGCGCGAAAAGGGCTTCGCTGTCGGGCCTGCCGACCTTGGCGAGAACATCGTGACGGCCGGAATCGCGCTGCTTGAACTGCCCCGGGGCGCCGTCTTGCGCATCGGGCCGGATGTCGCGCTGGAACTGACCGGGCTGCGCAATCCCTGCGCACAGATCGAGGCATTCCAGAAGGGTCTGCTGGCCGCCGTGCTCGATCGCCGGCCGGACGGGGAACTCGTGCGCAAGGCCGGCGTCATGAGCGTGGTGCTATCGGGCGGCGAAATCGCCGTGGGGGACAGCATCGAGGTCCTCCTGCCGCCCGGGCCGCACCAGCCGCTCGCGCCGGTGTGAAAGCGGGGGGAGGGCACGCGTGCCTCCCCCGTCGTTCTATCTGCCCATCTGCTTTGTGCGGATATTGAGCTGGCCGGCCAGCCCCGCATGGCGGTGCTTCTCGATCGCCTGGTATTCGGGCGACTGGATCATCCGCATCATCGCGGCGAGCGAGGGGTATTCGACCAGCGCCGCCATGTCCCACAATTCGCCGACCTCGCCGATCATCAGGCCGGTGACGGCGCCGGCATAGACTTGCCGGCCGCCCACGGCGGCAAGGCACGCCTGCACCGCTGCGCCATAGCGGGCATAGGCCTCGCGTCCGGACAGTTCGGGTTCACTGCCATCGGCATAAGTGGCGTGCGGCTTGAACTTGAGCAGGTTGATCATCACGAACGGCCCGTCCTCGCCGCTGCCGAAGAAGGCGGCGATCTGTTCGGGGCCGGGGGTGACGGCGTTGACGACTTCCATGGTGGCCTCCCTCAGCTGCGGATGAGTGTATCGATGAGTGCGCAAAGTTCGGCGGGAACATCTTCCTGCAGGAAGTGGCCCGCGCCCTGCAGGATGGTATGCGCCTGCCCCTTCGCGCCGGGAACGCGATCGATGAACGGCCGTTCGCCGCCGCGCGTGATGGCGTCCTCGGCGCCGAATGCGGTCAGCAGCGGCTTGTCGAAACGCGCCAGCACGTCCCAGGCCGCCTTGTTCTCCGCCACCGAGCCGTGTTCGGGCGTGATCGGGACCAGCGTGGGGAACTGGCGCGCGCCTTCCTTGTAGGTTTCGTCGGGGAAGGGGGCGTCGTAGGCGGCGATTTCTGCCGGCGAAAGATCGCGGTGGCAGCCGCCGTTGACGATCATGCCGACCGGAAAGACCGGCACGTTCTGGCTGAAATCGAGCCAGGCGCGGAAGCCGTCGGTGGCGCCCGTGCCCACCGGCAGACCAGTGTTTGAGACCACCACGCGGGCGAAGCGATCGGGGAAGGCGGCGACCAGCCGCAGGCCGATCAGGCCGCCCCAGTCCTGGCAGAACAGGGTGATGCCGGTGAGATCGAGCTGCGTCAGCCAGTCGCTCATCCACTGGACATGGCGTTCGTAGGTATAGTCGTTGCGCTGCGCGGGCTTGTCGGAGCGGCCGAAGCCGACGAGGTCGGGGGCGACGACACGATGACCGCGCGCAACGAGATCGGGGATGAACCGGCGATAGAGGTAACACCAGCTCGGCTCGCCATGCATGAGCAGCACCGGCGCGGCATCGCGCGGGCCTTCGTCGAGATGGTGGATTCGCAGGCGCGTACCGTCCTGCCCGTCGATCACCTCGCTGTAATGCGGCGAAAAATCAAAGCCATCCAGGCCGGCAAAGCGTTCGTCCGGCGTGCGCAGGATCTCCATGGCATCCTCCCGTCGTTTATTGTGGCACGTATGATGCCATAATAAACGACGGGAGGTCAAATGCCCGCTGGGGCGTGTCCCACCCCGAACCCTGCGCGCAGGCGGGAGGGGAACGAGACTTGCGCCGCCGCAGGTGGTGCTAGTCGCAGCGGGGCAGGCATTCGGCGCTTTGTGTCGGCGATCGCCATGAAAAAAGCCCGCTCAAGCCAGGGGCTTAGCGGGCTTTTTCGATGGTGGGCGTAGCAAGGATTGAACTTGCGACCCCTACGATGTCAACATAGTGCTCTACCACTGAGCTATACGCCCGAACCATCGTGCGCCCGGCCGTTTCCGGCGCGGGAGGCAGCCCATTAGCGGCGCTTGGGAATGCTGGCAAGAGACTTTTGCAGGCTCTTTTCCCTATCCCGTGCGCACGCCTGGCTGGCTGTCAGGCGTAAGGCCCGGCCCCCGTCAGCGCGCCATCGGCGAAGACCCGTTCGACTTCGAGCACGAGGTCGCGCAGGTGGAACGGTTTGGACAGGACACGGGCCTGCGGTGCCTCGCGATCGGACTTGAGCGTGACGGCGGCAAAGCCCGTAATGAACATAACCCGCGTGTCGGGGCTGATCTCGGCGCAATGCTTGGCAAGTTCGATGCCGTCCATCTCGGGCATGACGATGTCGGACAGCAGCAGATCGAAGTGTTCCGACCGCAGCAGGGGCAGGGCCTCCGTTCCGCGATCGACCGCAACCACGCTGTACCCGGCGTTTTCCAGGGCGCGCGCAAGATAGGTGCGCATCGCTTCTTCGTCTTCGGCCAGTAGAATCCGGATCATGATTACCTTCGCGATTCGAGTGGTCGCCTCATCGGGCCATGTCGTAACGTTTTGGTTTAAGGCATGGCAGGAAACGAATATATACCGGGTTGGGTTAAGTTTCTGCGCCCTTGTTCGCGGTGGCCGACTTTGACACAGCCGCGAATCAGTTGCAGCGTTATTCCATGCGTAACGAAGGCGATCCAGGGGGCGATTCGCGCCTGCTGCAGGGTGGGGCAGTGCCCGGCTGCCCGGATGTGCCGGCCTATGCGCTGAGGCTGGTGGAGCCGTCCGCGATTCCCGTCATCATCGCCGTGCCGCACGCCGGGCGCAGCTATGCCCGGACCTTGCTGGACCGGATGCGCCACCCGGCTTTCGCCGCGCTGCGCCTGGAAGACCGCTATGTCGACCTCGTGGCCGATGCGGTGGCGCGGCAGACCGGTGCCTCGCTGTTGGTGGCCCATGCGCCGCGCGCGATGATCGATCTCAATCGCGCGGCCGACGACATCGACTGGGACATGGTTGGCGGCCCCCCGCCCGATGCCTCTTCGGCCCTGCAGGGCCTTGCCCATCGCGCGCGCACCGGGCTGGGGCTGATCCCGCGCCGGCTCCCGGGGCTGGGGGAACTGTGGAAGCGGCGGATGGACCGGGCCGAACTGGACGATCGCATCGCGCTGGTCCACGAACCCTATCACAGCGCCCTGGGCGATGCGCTGCAAGACACGCGTGACCGCTGGGGAGCGGCGCTGCTCATCGATCTGCATTCGATGCCGCCGCTGACGGCCTATTGCGGAGCGGAGCCTGCGCCTGAATTCGTGCTGGGCGACCGGTTCGGGGCGAGTTGCGCCGGTGCGCTGGTCGCTTCGGCCTTCGCGCACTTCGCGGCGGCGCGCCGGCTGGCGGCGCACAACCGGCCTTATGCCGGCGGCTACGTGCTGGAGCGGCATGCGCGGCGCAAGGAAGGCATCCACTGCATCCAGATCGAGATCGACCGGCGCTGCTATCTTGATGCCCGCTTCAGCGAGCCGGGGCCGGGCATGGATGAAACGATCGCGCTGCTGGTGGGCATGGTCCAGCGGCTGGCCGGCGATGTGGCCGAACTGGGCCGCGATCGGCAACGCGAAAGGTGGCGCGCGGCCGCCGAGTAGATCAGCGACGCGGATGGGCCGGGAGGAAACCGGAGCGGGCAACCGGCTCTCGGTTCGGGCGCTCCTCTCGCAGAAACCCCATAAAAAACCACCTGGAGACATGCTCCAGGTGGCCAAGGTTCAGGGAGGAGGTGCACAAAGTGCACCAGTCACACCGGGCCATGAGGGGAGCACCGATGCGACGTACTAAAGATAGGTGAGGCGCCATGGGCGCGCAAGTGGTTTCGTTTGGAATTTTTGCTGCGTTTTGGCGACTGCGCGCAAAAAAATGCGGCGGCCGGACGCTAATCCGGCCACCGCATTCATACTCTTGAAATAAAGCGGGTTTCCAGCTTGCGGCTGGTGATTCATTCCGCCGGAACGGGAATCGCCGGAACCGGCCCCTTGCCCTGCTGTGCCTGCAGGCCGAAGATCGTGCTCATCAGATCGAGCGAGAAGACATGGGCGTAGAGCAGCGGCAGAAGGCCGCTCTGCGCCCAGCCGCGCAGCACGTCGCCACGGGTTTCACGCAGCTTTTCCTGATCGACCATCTGGAAGCCGCGATAGACGAACGGCTGCTCCAAACCGGTCTGCTGGATCGAAACTTCGCCGTCCATCAGCAGGTTGTGCTTCTTCAATTCATCGATGAAAGCCTGCGTGCGCATCCCGGCCTGTTCGAACTGTTCGCAGAATTCCAGCGCGGCCTTGGTCGCGTCCGAAGGCTGATCGCCGTTGAACAGCGCGTCGCCTTCCTCGAACTCTCCGATCAGACCGGAGGACGGATCGAAGCACAGCGACAGTTCCTCGCTGCTGGGATCGAGCTTGGCCAGCAGGAACGGATAGCGGCGGGCATAGGCCGGCAGATAGACCGGCTGCTCGACCTTGCCTTCGCTGTCGACGAACACGTTGACGCCTTCGTTCAGCCCCATCAGCGCCAGCGGCACCGGGTTGTCGCCCGACGAGAACACGATGGGAAAATGGCGCGCGGCCTGCGGAAACTCTTCCACCGTCAGCGGCACGGCATGCTGGTCGATCAGCCACGGAGCGGCATTCGCGCCACGGGCATGCCAGGTGGCGTGATCGCGGCTGTTGAGCGGCATCAGGTCATTGTAGAACAACGGAAGGTTGGCTTGCGGCGCGCTGGCCATGAGGTCTCTCCGAAAAAACTTTCGCGAAAACGCGCGGGCGGGCCGCGGGTCCGGCGGGAACAGGGGCTTTAAGCGGTCCGTCGGGGCGAGGCAAGGCCGGTAACCACGCATCCACACCCTTGAAGGGCCACGGCGAACCGTTTCAGATCAGCTTGCCGGGATTCATCAGCCCCTGCGGATCGAGCGCCTGCTTGATGGCGCGCATCATGTGCAACGCCACCGGATCGCCCAGCCGCTCCAGTTCGTCGCGCTTGAGTTGCCCGATGCCGTGTTCGGCCGAAATCGACCCCTTCCATTGGGTGACGAGATCGTGGACCTGGCGGCTGATCGCCTTGCCATCGCCTGCCTGCCATTGCGCGGCATCGACCCCGGCGGGCGCCAGGACGTGGAAATGGATGTTGCCGTCGCCCAGATGGCCGAAACCCACCGCGCTGGTGCCGGGCCAAGCGGCTTCGATCAGCGGAACGGCTGTTTCGACGAATTCGGGCATTCGCTCCACGGGCACGCTGATGTCGTGTTGGACAGCCGGGCCGATCGCGCGCTCCGCCGGCGCGATCGATTCCCGGATCAGCCACATCTGTTCGGCCTGGGTCTCGCTCGCGGCGATCGTCGCGTCGTTGACCAGCCCCGCCTCGAACGCGCTGATCAGCAGGCGTTCGGCCAGGTCGGGCAGGCCTTCCGCACGGTCGGCATCGGCAACCAGTTCGATCAGCACGTGCCAGGGATGGGCTTCCGCCAGCGGTGCGCGCGCCGTCGGCAGGTAATCGATCACCGCATCGAGGCTGTGCTGCGGCAGAACCTCGAAGCCTTCCAGTGCGCCGCCGGCGACGCTTTCGGCATGAAGCAGCAGAGTACGCGCGACCGGGAGCGATTCCAGGCCCGCCCACAGCACCGCCCGGGCCGCAACCGCCGGTTCCAGCTTGAGCGTGGCGGCGGTAACGATGCCCAGCGTTCCTTCCGATCCGATCAGCAGCTGCTTGAGATCGAAACCGCGATTGTCCTTTTTCAACGGGGTGAGCGCATCGAACACCGAACCATCGGGCAGCACCGCTTCCAGCCCCATCACCAGCGCGCGCATCGATCCGTGGCGCAGCACTTGCGTGCCCCCGGCATTGGTGGAGATGAGCCCGCCCACGGTCGCCGAACCCTTGCCGCCCAGCGAGAGCGGAAAGCGCAAGGCTTCCTTTTCGGCCGCTTCGTGCAAGACCTGCAGCACGACGCCGGCTTCGCAGGTCGCGGTGCGGTTTTCGGTGTCGACGGCGCGGATGGCGTTCATGCGGCGCAGGGTGAGCAACAGCGCGTTGCCGGTCCGGTCGGGCGTTGCCCCGCCGGACATGCCGGAGTTGCCGCCCTGGGGCACGATCGGCACGCCATGCCGGGCGCAAAGCTTGACCAGGGCCGCCACCTCGTCCGTATCGGCGGGCGACGCCATGGCCAGCGCGCGGCCGGTGAAGCGACCGCGCCAGTCAGTCAGCCACCCGTCCATGGCCTCCTGATCGGTGGTGATGCCCTTGGGCCCGAGCAGGGCGGTTGCTTCCTCCAGAAAGGCGGTCGGCGAAAAGGATGTGGACATGCGGCAGCGCTAGGCCGCGCGCCGGGGTGCTGCAATTCAAATCTGCTTGTCATCCTGTCCGGCAATCGGGTTAAGCAGCCGTTCAACAGGACGATGTAACGAAGCAACATTCGCAGCGACACCTGCCGGGGGGTGCGTGTTCGCGTGCGGGATGAGGGATCAGGTTGGCCGTTTTCCTTCCATGATGGTGCTTGCCGCATTTCTAGCGCCGTTCGCGCTGCTGTTTCCCGCCGTGGCGGGAGAAGAAGCCGTTGGCGATCCGTGGCCGACGGCCGTGGCGCCGGAAGGGCCGCCGCTTATCGGCGGGTTCGCCGGTGAGGGCCGCTTCGGCGGAGGGCCGCTGGCGGAGTGGACAGGCGGGTTTCCAGAGGATTCCTGGGATCAGGTCCGCATCGAACAGCGCCTGATTATTCGCATCGCGCCGCGCGCGCCGGGCCGCGATTCGTTCGCGCCGCCTCCACCGCCTCCGGGGCCGATGCGGCTGCGCGAGCGCAAGTCCGCGCATTGCGTGCCCGTGGCCGGCATTGCCGGCGTTCAGCGTGACGTCGCCGACCGGCTGGTGCTGTTCATGCGCGATCGGCGCATCATCGGCGCCAGCCTCGACAAATCGTGCAACGCGCGGGATTTCTACTTGGGCTTCTATGTGGAGCAGACCGCAGACGGCATGCTTTGCGCCGGGCGCGACACCATTCATTCGCGCGCGGGCGCCACCTGCGAAATCAGCCGCATGCGCGAACTCGTGCCGGAAAACTGATCCCAAAACGCCATCATCGCGGAATTCGGTGCTGAAAGCGCCGGAAGTTCTCGGGTTTCCTTGACTTTCGCCGTGCAATCGTCTTAGCGCGCGCTAAGGGAACCGGCGTCACGCGGCGACGGTCGGGCCGGAGTATATCCGGCTCCGTTACTTTCGGAAATTGTCGCTGATGAAGTTCGCCGATCTCGGCCTGTCTGATGAATTGCTGCAGTCGGTGACGGATGCCGGCTATGACGAGCCGACTCCCATCCAGGCGCAGGCCATCCCCAGCGTGCTGATGATGCGCGACCTGATCGGCATCGCGCAGACGGGCACTGGCAAGACCGCCGGCTTCGTGCTGCCGATGATCGACATTCTCGCCCACGGGCGGCGCCGCGCGCTGATGCCCCGTTCGCTCATCCTGGAGCCGACGCGCGAGCTGGCGGCGCAGGTGGCCGAGAATTTCGAGAAGTACGGCAAGAACCACGATCTCAAGATGGCGCTGCTGATCGGCGGCGTGCAGATGGGCGATCAGATCAAGGCGCTGTCCGAAGGCGTGGACGTGCTGATCGCCACGCCTGGCCGGCTGATGGACCTGTTCGAGCGCGGCAAGATCCTGCTCACGGGCTGCAACCTGCTGGTGATCGACGAAGCCGACCGGATGCTCGACATGGGCTTCATCCCGGACATCGAGAATATCTGCACCAAGCTGCCCGCGCAGCGGCAGACGCTGCTGTTTTCAGCGACGATGCCGCCGCCGATCAAGAAGCTGGCGGATCGCTTCCTGTCGAATCCGAAGTACATCGAGGTTGCGCGGCCCGCGTCGAACAACGCCAGCATCGCCCAGCACAAGGTGAAGGTTGGCAGCCGGCAGAAGCGCGAAGTGCTGCGCCACCTGCTCCGCAACGACAACGTGACCACGGCGATCATCTTCGCCAACCGCAAGACCACCGTGCGGGAGCTGGCCAAGAGCCTCAAGAGCCACGGCTTTGCTGCCGGCGAGATCCATGGTGATATGGACCAGTCCAGCCGCATCGCCGAACTGGACCGCTTCAAGTCGGGCGACATCAACATCCTGTGCGCGTCCGACGTTGCCGCGCGCGGGCTGGACATCAAGGGCGTGAGCCACGTCTTCAATTTCGACACGCCGTGGCACCCGGACGATTACGTCCACCGCATCGGCCGCACCGGGCGCGGCGGGGCCACCGGCCGCGCGTTCACTCTGGTCGCGCCGGAGGACGCCGAAGCGATCGAGAACGTCGAGAAGCTGACCGGCGCGCCGATTCCGGAAATCAAGCTCGATATCGCCGGCGCTCCGGCGGAGGAGAAGCCGGTCCGCAAGGCACGCGAGGACAAGCCCGCGGCGGCGGAAAAGCCCAGGCGCGGCCGCAAGGCCGAACCGCGCGCGCCGGAGGAAGAAGCAACACCCTCCCGCGCCCGCCCGCCCCGGAGCGAAGCGCGGCCCCGCAACGAAGCGCGATCGCGCCCCGAGGCGAAGCCCGAACGCGCACCGCGCTATCAGGAAACGGAACCGCCGAGCGAGCCGGGCGCGTGGAATGGGCCGATTCCGGGATTCCTGAACGTCTCGGCCCTTTGATCACCGGTTGGCCACAGTTGCGGGAATGACTTTCCGCGATAATCTCCCGGGATGGCCAGAAAGAGATCGATCACTTCCCTACCGCCGCCATATCTGAAGCGGATATGGTTTGCGGAAGATAGCCGAGCTTACCTCGATTGGGAGGTGTATCCCTTTTCGTTACCGCTGTTCGGGAAGGGGGAGTTTGCCTTTTCCTTCTCAGCCGCCGTGACGATCCTTGTCGGCGAGAACGGTGCTGGGAAGTCTACGCTGCTTGAAGCGATCGCTGGACTGGCCGGTTTCAAAGATGGCGGCGGCGGCCCGGGGATGGCGGCGGTTTCGCGCTCCGAAGTCTCGGGACAGGATGCCGGAGATGTCGGAAATGCGCTTCGTGGCGCCTGGCTCCCGCAGATGCGTGATGGCTGGTTCTTTCGGGCCGAGACTTTCTTTTCGGTGGCCCGATATCTGGACGATGCCGGATCACCATATGCGGACTTCCTGTCGTCCTCCCACGGCGAAGGCTTTTTGCAGTTTTTCGAGGAGCGGCTGGATGGCCAGGGCTTGTTCATTTTCGACGAGCCTGAATCCGCACTTTCACCACACAAGCAGTTCGAGTTCTTGAAGATTCTCAGGCGAATGCAGCGCAATGCCAATACACAGGTCATCATTGCCACGCACTCGCCGTTGCTGATGGCACTGCCCGACGCCGATCTTCAGTTCGTCGATCCATACGGCTTGCGACCGATCAGCCTCGAAGAGACGCCGCACTTCCGGATTTACCGGGAGTTCGCCGCTTACCCTCATGAAACAATCGAGGCGATGATCGAGTAGGGCTACCCCGCCGGCTTCACGAAGCTGTCGATCACGCGCTTGCGGCCGGCGGTTTCGAAATCGATCTCCAGCTTGTTGCCTTCCTGCGCGGCGACGGTGCCGTAGCCGAACTTGTCGTGGAACACGCGCGCGCCCATGGCGATGTCGGCGCGGGGCTTGGCGGCGAAGCTGGCGGCGCTGCGCGTCGCTTCGGGGATGCGGCGGGGGCTGGGGTCATAGCTCTGCGCCGCCGCGCGCTGCCAGCCGGGGCCGCGGCCCACGCCGCGCGATGGCTGCGCGCGCGCGACGTCGGCGAAGGGATCGCTCTGTTCCGACCAGTTGGCGCGCCATAGCGAGGCGCCGCCCGACAGCGTGGTTTCTTCCTCGATATGCCCGCGCGGCAGTTCGCCGATGAAGCGGCTGGGGATCGAACTGGTCCACTGGCCATAGATGCGGCGGTTGGCGGCGTGCAGGATGGTGCAGCGCTTGCGCGCGCGGGTGATCGCGACGTAGGCGAGACGGCGTTCCTCCTCCAGCGAGGCAAGGCCGCCTTCGTCGAGAGCGCGTTGCGAGGGGAACACGCCTTCCTCCCAGCCCGGCAGGAACACCTGATCGAACTCCAGCCCCTTGGCGGCGTGGATCGTCATCACCGTGACCTTCTCGTCATCGGGCGCAGCCTCGTTGTCCATGACGAGGCTGACGTGTTCGAGAAAATCGCCCAGCGTCTCGTAATCCTCCATCGCGCGGGCGAGTTCGGACAGGTTTTCCAACCGCCCGTTCGCCTCCGCGCTGCGTTCGGCCTGAAGCGCGGCGGTGTAGCCGCTTTCATCGAGGATGGTGCGCGCGAGTTCCGCCGGCACCAGCGTTTTCGAGGCATCGCGCCAGCGCGCGAAGTCGCGCATCAGGGCGGTCAGCGTGCCACGCGCGCGGGCGGGCAGTTCATCGGTATCGAGAATTTCGACCGCCGCCAGCGACAGCGGCACGCCGCGCGCGCGCGCATGGCGGTGGAGCTTTTCCAGCGTCTTGTCGCCCAGCCCACGCTTGGGCGTGTTGTAGATCCGCTCGAACGCGAGGTCGTCCGACGGCGAGGCGATCAGGCGCAGGTAGGCGAGCGCATCGCGGATTTCGGCACGCTCGTAGAAGCGGAAGCCGCCGACGATGCGATAGCCGAGGCCGATCTGGATGAAGCGGTCTTCCAGCTCGCGCGTCTGGAACTGCGCGCGCACCAGAATCGCGATCTGGTTGAGTCCGCAGCCTTCGCGCTCCAGCCGCTCGATCTCGTCGCCCACGCGGCGGGCTTCCTCCGGCCCGTCCCACACGCCCACGATGCGGACCTTGTCGCCACCGTCGCGCTCGGTCCACAGCGTCTTGCCGAGCCGTTCGGAATTTTCCGCGATCAAGCCGGATGCCGCGCCCAGGATGTGCGGGGTGGAGCGGTAGTTCTGCTCCAGCCGGATCACCTTCGCGCCGGGGAAGTCCTTTTCGAAGCGCAGGATGTTGGCCACTTCCGCGCCGCGCCAGGAATAGATCGACTGGTCATCGTCCCCCACCACGCAGATGTTCTTGCGCGCCTGCGCGATCAGCCGCAGCCACAGGTACTGGACCGCGTTGGTATCCTGATATTCGTCCACCATCACGTATTTGAAGCGCTGCTGGTACTGTTCCAGCACCTCGCGCTCGCGCCGGAACACGTTGAGCATGTGGAGCAGCAGATCGCCGAAATCGCAGGCGTTGAGCGCCTGGAGCCGCGCCTGATAGAGCGCGTAGAACTTCTGCCCGCGCCCGTTGGCATAGGCTTCGTTCTCGCCCGCATCGAGGTCGGCGGGGTTGAGGCCCCGGTTCTTCCACTTGTCGATCAGCCCCGCGAGCTGGCGCGCGGGCCAGCGCTTTTCGTCCAGCCCCTCCGCCTGGATCAATTGCTTGAGCAGGCGCAACTGGTCATCGGTGTCGATGATCGTGAAGTTCGATTGCAGGCCGACGATTTCCGCATGGCGGCGCAGCATCTTCGCCGCGATGGCGTGGAACGTGCCCAGCCAGGGCATCCCTTCCACGGCGGGGCCGATCAGTTGGCCGACCCGTTCGCGCATCTCGCGCGCGGCCTTGTTGGTAAACGTGACGCAGAGGATTTCGGAGGGCCATGCCCGGCGCGCGCGCAGCAGATAAGCCATGCGCGCGGTGAGCGCGGCGGTCTTGCCGGTGCCCGCGCCCGCCAGCATCAGCACCGGGCCTTCGGTGGTCAGCACGGCTTCGCGTTGTGGCGGGTTCAGGCCGTCAAGCCAGGCTTCGTTGTCTGCGGGATTCGTGGAATAGGGAACGGACATCGTGAACAGATAGGGACCAAAACAGGTCGTCGCAACGATCATTCGGCCCGTCGCGCCCGGTTTCCGTCACGGTTCGGCTCGTCGGCGCGAAAGGCACGTCCCGCCGCTTTCGCGGGATCGCAGGCATCGCCCGTGCGTACCTTCTGCACAGTACCTGACGACAGCAGGAGATTGAAAATGCGTAAGTTTCTGTGCGTGAGTGCGCTTGCGCTCGCAACCGCTGCCCTGCCTGCCGCTGCACTCGCGCAGGCCACCACTCCTCCGCCGGCCGATTCCACGGCGCCCGTTCCCCCCGAAACTTCGACGACAACCTCGACACCGGATGCCGCCACGCCCCCGGCTTCCACCCCCAATGCCTCGACCGCGACCACCCCGTTCAGCCCGAGCGCCGAACAGAAGGCGCAGTACGATGCCTGGCCAGCGGACAAGAAGGCGAAGTATGATGCATGGCCGGCAGTCCAGCAGGAATACTTCTGGTCGCTCGCGCCCGATCGCCAGGCTGGCTGGTGGGCGCTGAGCGATCAGCAGCGCGGCCAGGTATTCGCCATGACGCCCGATCAGCGTGAACAGGTGTGGCCGACAATCGTCGCCCAGGTTAGCGGCAAGCCGTCGGCTGCGGCAGCTCCCGCCTCCGCGCCGCCGGCCGCCACGGCCGATGCCCCGTCGGAAGCGGCACCGCGCGGGAACATGGCTTCGGCCGATGGCGCTGCGGCCAAGGCCTATCCGCTGTGTTCGAAGACGGTGCAGGACAGCTGCCGCAACCGTGGCGGCGTCTGACCTCTGACAGTTGAAGGCCCTTCGGGTCGGGCCTGAAGGAAGGGCGCCGGATCACTCCGGCGCCCTTCGCGCTGCCCGCCCTTCGGCTGCAGCGCCCCGAGCCTAGAATTCGCTCCAATCCTGGGTATCTTCCGATGCTTTCAGGGCGAGGTTGCCTTGCGTGGGCGCGGGTAGCGCGCGCTCGGCGATCTCTGCGGGTTCCGCGACAGGTGGCGGCGCAAGCACGACGATTTCGGCGGACGGTGCCGGCGGCCTGGATGCTTGCCCGCCCGCCGTGTTGAAGCGCGCCACCAGCGCCGAGAGATTGCCCGCCTGCTGCGCCAGGCTGCGCGAGGCTGCGGTGCTTTCTTCGACCATCGCGGCGTTCTGCTGCGTCATGAGGTCGATCTGAGCCACCGTTTCGTTCACGTCGCGCAGCATTTCCGACTGCTGCCGCGCGGATTCGGCGATGGCTTTGGTCAACTGGCTGACTTCGCCCACGCGCGCCACGATCTGCCCCAGCGCCCGGCCGGTTTCGCCGACCAGGGTAACGCCCTGGTTCACGTGCTCGCTGCTGTTGGTGATGAGATCCTTGATTTCGCGCGCGGCATCGGCCGAGCGCTGCGCCAGCGCGCGCACTTCGTTGGCGACGACGGCAAAGCCCTTGCCCGCATCGCCCGCCCGCGCGGCTTCCACCCCGGCGTTGAGCGCGAGGAGGTTGGTCTGGAAGGCGATGCCATCGATCACGTTGATGATCTGCGTGATTTCCTGTGACGATTTCTGGATCATGGTCATCGCCGCGACCGCCTGATCCACCACTTCGCCGCCCTGCGTCGCGCCGCGATGGGCATCGGCGATCGACTTGTCGACATCGGCCACGCTGCCGGCGTTCTGTTCGACCAGCATCGTCACGGCGCGCATGGATTCGCTCGCCTTGGCGATCGAGGCGGCCTGCTGTTCGGTGCGCGCGGCCAGATCGTCCGACGCGGTGCGGATCTGGCCCGAACTGCTGTCGATCGAAATGGCGGAGGTGGCGACGGAGGTCAGCGTGCTGGCCAGCGCTTCGGCCGCGCGGTTGAAGTCGTTGCGGACCTGGTCGTGCGATTCCGGAAACACGGTTTCGATGCGATAGGAAAGGTCCGCTTCGGCCAGGCGCGAGAGGGCCGCGCTCAGGGCGGTGCTGACCCTTTCGCGCGCGGCTGACGAGGTTTGAAGCGTTAGCGCGTTTTCACGGAACACGGTCATCGCCCTGGTCATCCGGCCGACGCAGTCCGTATGGCTGGCATAGAGGATCGGGCTGTCGAGATCGCCCCGCGCCAGCGCTTCCATGCGGATGACGGTGTTGACGTAGGGCGTGCAGATGCGCTCTCCGCTGACGATCGCGGCCACGGCCGAAAGCGCGACGACGACGGTCGAGGCGATCAGCGGCAGGATCAGTCCGCCGCCCAGGCCGGCCCAGAGCGTTGCCAGCAGGCCAAGAACGGCAAGGCCCGAATGCACGAACAGCAAGGCGCGGAATTTCTCGCGGATGGGAGCCTGTTTCTCGAACCAGTTCAGCATGTTCACGTCGTTACCCTCGATGCCGGGCCGCAAAGCTTGCGCGCGGCCTGTTCCGCATCCTTCTAGGGAAAGCGCGCTGTGATTGGCTGAATGGCGGGATACGTGATTTCGCAGAGGGACGGTACGGATCGGCTGCCCTTCCTTGACAAGTCCGCACCCGGCGTCGAACGAAGCGGCCCATGATGTCCGCCGCAAATCCGATCCGCCAGCACGCCCGCATCCTCACGGCCAGCCTCGTCGGTACGGCGGTCGAGTTCTACGACTTCTACGTCTATGCCACGGCGGCGGCGCTGGTGATCGGGCCGCTGTTCTTTCCGGCGGAATCGGAAGCGGCGCAGACCATGGCCTCGTTCATGACCTTCGGCCTGGCCTTCTTCGCGCGGCCGGTGGGCGCGATCGCGTTCGGGCATTTCGGCGACCGGGTGGGGCGCAAGTCCACGCTGGTCGCCTCGCTGATGCTGATGGGGCTGTCGACGCTGCTGATCGCTTTCCTGCCAACCTACGCCATGGCCGGGCCGATCGCGCCCGCGCTGCTCTGCCTGCTGCGCTTCGGGCAGGGCTTCGGGCTTGGCGGCGAATGGGGCGGGGCGTCGCTGCTGGCCGTGGAGAACGCGCCGAAGGGGTGGGAGGCGCGCTTCGGCTCCGCGCCGCAATTGGGCGCGCCGCTGGGCTTCCTTGCCGCCAATGGCCTGTTCCTGATCCTGGCGGTGAACCTTTCGGATGCGGACTTTGCCGCATGGGGTTGGCGCATTCCCTTCCTGGCTTCGGCACTGCTGGTTGGGCTGGGCCTGTGGGTGCGGCTGCGGATCGGCGAAACGGCGGCGTTCCGCGCCGCGCTGGAAGCCGCGCCGCCGCCGCGCGTGCCGATCGGCCGGCTGTTCGCGGATCATGCCGGCGCGGTGATTGCCGGGATCGCGGGCGTGGTCGCCTGCTTCGCGATCTTCTATCTCGCTACCACGTTCGCGCTGAGCTTCGGCACCAAGACCCTCGGCTATTCGCGCGAGGCGTTCCTGATGGTGCAACTAGGCGCCAACACCTTCCTCGCCATCGGCATCCTGCTGGCCGGCTGGTGGGCGGACCGGACGAGCGCGCGCAACGTGCTGGGCAAGGGGGCGGCGCTGACGGCGGTGATCGGGCTGGTGTTCGGCGCCGGGCTGGGATCGGGTTCGCTGCCGCTGGTGTTCCTGACGCTGGCCGCCGCGCTGCTGGTGATGGGGCTGACCTATGGCCCGCTCGGCGCATGGTTGCCTACGCTCTATGCCGTGCCCGTGCGCTACACGGGGATTTCCGTGGCGTTCAACGTCGGCGGAATTATCGGCGGGGCGATGGCGCCGTTTGCCGCGCAGTACCTCGCCCAGCACGGCGGCACCGCCTACGTCGGGCTGTTCCTGACCGTGGCGGGCAGCCTTACGCTGGCGGGCGTGCTGTTCGGCCGCAAGGCAGCAGGGTAGCGGCTCTGGTCAGCCCTTGAGGCGCAGCAGGGTGAGCAGCGCCTTGCCCACCTTGCGTTCGGCATCGACCTCGCACGCGCGGATCTGCGGTTGTTCGTTGGCGGCGGTTTCCAGGCTTATCCACGTGCCTTCGCCGATCCAGCCGAGCCGCACCAGCCGGTCGATCGCCACCGCGCCCGCGCCGGTGCCGTAAGGCGGATCGAGCAGGACCAGATCGACCGGTTCCTTGACCGGCCCCAGCGTCAGCACCGATGCCGCGCGCACGTCGCACTTCGCCTGGGCGTGCAGCGCGGCGATGTTGGCGCGGATCGCGCGGATCGCGGGCGGAGCCTGTTCGACGAAAATCGCCTTCTCCGCGCCGCGTGAGAGCGCTTCCAGCCCCAGCGCGCCCGATCCCGCGAACAGGTCGGCCACGGTCAGCCCTTCGAAGCTGCCGAGCCGGCTGGTCAGCATCGAGAACAGCGTCTCGCGCGTGCGGTCGGCCGTGGGGCGGGTGGCGTCGCCTTCCGGCGCGCGGAGCGGCCGGCCGCGCCATTCCCCGGCGATGATCCTCATGCCTGCCCCCGTCCGGCCGGCTTCAGCGTCTTGCGGAAGCGCTCGACATCGACCTGCCGTATCTCGTCCGCCATGCCGCGCGGGATGTCGGCCAGCGGGAAGGGGCCGTACTGGATGCGGATCAGGCGCGAAACCTGAAGGCCCAGGTGCTCCAGCACGCGGCGCACTTCGCGGTTCTTGCCTTCGGTCAGCGTCAGTTCGATCCACTGGTTGCGGCCGGTGCGCCGCTCCATGTTGGCGTCGATCGAGCCATAGCGGATGCCGTCGATCTCCACGCCCTCGCTCAGCGCTTCGAGCCGTTCCTGCGTGATGTCGCCAAAGGTGCGGGCGCGGTAGGTGCGGGGAACGCCGGTGGACGGCAATTCCATCGCGCGCTTGAGTTCGCCGTCGTTGGTCAGCAGCAGCAGCCCCTCGGTATTGAGGTCGAGCCGGCCGATCGGCATCAGGCGTGGCGTGCCGCTGGGCAGCGCGTTGCGCAGGGCGTTGTAGATGGTTGGCCGTCCCGCCGGATCGCGCTCCGCCGTGATGAGGCCGGCGGGCTTATGGAAGCGGAACAGGCGCGCGGGTTCCGCCGCGGCCACGGCCTTGCCGTCCACCGTCACGCCTTTCAGGTTCTTCAGCACCGTGGCGGGCGTGGTCAGCACTTCGTCGTTCAGCTTCACGCGCCCTTCCGCGATCATCCGTTCGACTTCGCGGCGCGAGGCGATGCCGGCGCGCGCCAGCAGCTTGGCGATGCGTTCGCCTTCGCGCGGCGGGCCGTCGGCGGCGGGCGCGGCCGGCGCGCGCGGCGCGGCGGGATTGCGGGGCTTGGCGGGACGCTTCGCAGCGTCGGGCCTGTTCGGAGCGGCGGGCCGTCCCGGGCGGCCGTTCCGGGGTTTGGGGGGAAATGTCATTCCCCGCCCTTACGCGCGCTTGGCCCGCGCGTCACCCCGGCTCTTGCGGTCAGAGGCCGGCTTTTGCCATCTGCTCCGCGCAGATCGCGTGGAACCGCGCGATCCCCGCTTCCAGCGTGCCGAGCGTGATCTCGCCGATCGCGCCGCTGGCAAGGCCCTGCTGGCCGAGTTCGGCCGCCCGGAAATCCTCCGCGCCGAACACTTGCCCGTCGAGCAGGTTCCAGCTCTTTTGCCAATGTTTCTCCGCCTTTTCGTCGCGCGGTGGTTCGGGGATCAGCATGAAATCCTCGACCAGCGTCTGGTCCACCGCCTGCGGCATGATTGTCATCAGGTTCACATAGTCCGGGCTGACCACGACCACGGTGGCGGGAAAGAGCTGGTAGGCGAACGTGCCGACCGCGCGCAGCTGCGCCCAGTCCGACAGATCCACGCCTTCCATCTCCGCCGCGCGGCCAACCAGCGAGCGCTTGTGCGGCCCGATCTCGTCGCCCGAGGTGATGCCGTCCTTGAAGAACGGCGCGATCGACGTCGCGTGCAGGCGCAGCACGTGGTAGCTTTCCAGGAACGCGTCCATGATCAGCTTCCAGTTCGACGCCACGCGGTGCGTGCGCCGCGCGTAAAGGTGCTGGCCGGCCAGCCCCACGGCGGCGAAATCCTCGCCCACGCGCGCGGCGTCGCCGAAATCGGCGTCGGAGGCGGTGGGCGCGAACCAGATCAGGCCGCCCGATTCATGGCTCGGCAGTTCGACCAGCCCGTGAGCCGCCTTGTCGAAGCCGGGGAAGGTATCCGGGCGGGGCAGGGCGAGCAACCGGCCGTCGGTGGCATAGGTCCACGCGTGATAGGGGCAGACCAGGCGCTTGCCGCATTGCACGTCGTGCCCTTCGACCAGCCGCGTGCCCCGGTGGCGGCATACGTTGAGGAACACCCGCACCGTGCCCTCGCCATCGCGCGCGATCAGCAGCGGGCGGCCGGTGCCATCGTGGGGCACGGCCATGTTGGGTTCGGGCAGCAGCGCCGAAGGAGCCAGCACTTGCGGCATCCGGTCGAAAAGCGCGGCTTTCTCGCGCGCGAAATGCGCGGGATCGACATAGGCGGATGCGGGAACATGGGCGATATCGGAAGCCTGCTGGCCGGCGCCGGCGGCAACCTGATGCGCCAGCGCAAGCTGGCCTTCGGTGGGGCGTCCCATGGGGTCCTCTTCCCTATCTTTTGTTGTCGGGGCTAGGCATACCCCGAAACGCCGCTAGTTTTGCGCGAAATCGGGCAGGGAGCAATCGCCGCATGAATGACGTAGGGGCGCGTGGGAAAACGGGCGAGGGAAGCGGACTGGTGCAGGCGCTGAAGCCCTATGTCGAACGCGAATCGCTGGCGTCGTTCTTCCTCGGCATCTCGTCGGGATTCCCGTTCGCGATGATCGGGGCGACGCTCACGACGCGTCTGGCGCAGGATCACATCCAGAAGTCCACGATCACCGCGTTCACGCTGGCGTTCCTGGTCTATAACCTCAAGTTCCTGTGGTCATGGCTGGTCGATGGCGTGCATCTGCCGGTGCTGGCCCGGATGGGACAGCGCGTGTCCTGGATGATCCTTGCCGGCGCGCTGGTGTTCCTGGCCGTCATCAATCTCGCGCTGGTCGATCCCGCGAAGGACATCGGCGCAACAGTGGTGGCCGCCGTTCTGGTCGGCGCGGCGGGTGCGACGTTCGACATCGTGATCGACGCCTTCCGGATCGAAACGCTCAAGCCCTACCAGCTGGGCACGGGATCGGGCATGTCGCAATACGGATGGCGGATCGGCTCGGCCGGCGCCGGCGGGATCGCGCTGTTCGTCGCCGCGCGGCATGGCTGGACGGCCGCCTACGTCGCCTGTGCGTTTCTGGTGCTGCCGGCGGTGCTGACCGCTCTGCTGATGGGCGAACCCGCCCGCCATCGCGAGGCGACCACCCGCAAGGGGCTGGGCGAGGTGTGGGATTCGATCACCGGCCCGTTCGCGGAGTTCTTCCGGCGCCATGGCGCGCTGCTGGTGCTGGCCTTCATCCTGGTCCACAAGATCGGCGATACGCTGGCCAACCTGACGTTCCGGTTGCTGTTCGACGACCTTGGCTTCACCAACGACGAAATTGCGCTCTACGACGTGGGGCTGGGCTTCTGGGCCTACCTCATCGGCGTGTTCATCGGCGGCGCGGCCTATTCGCGCCTTGGTCTGAAGCGGTCGGTGCTGTTCGCACTGGTGCTGATGGGCGTGTCGAACCTGAGCTTCGCGGCGCTGGCGGCGGCGGGCCATTCCAACCTGGGCATGGCCGGCGCGATCGGTTTCGAGAACATCGCATCCGGGTACGGCGGCGTGGTAGTGGTCGCCTATTTCTCCGCGCTGTGCGACCTGCGGTTCACGGCGGCGCAGTACGCGCTGATTTCCGCCGGCGCGAGCATCGTCGGGCGGTTCGTGACCGGCACGACCGCCGGGGCGATGATCGAGCGGTTCGGCTACGTGAACTTCTATCTGCTGACCACCGTGCTGGCGTTGCCGGGCATCGTGCTGTTCTGGTGGATGAGCCGCACCGGCCTGGTCGACGAAGCCATGGGCACGGCGGGCGAGGACGCCGCCTAATCCGGCACTTCCCCGTTCCGGCGCAGCACGTCGCCGGCAAGGTAGAGCGATCCCGCGATCAGCACGTCGCCTTCGGGCGGCAGCGCGGCCAGGGCTTCGGGCACGTTGGCGAAGCTGCGCGCCGGCAGCGTGGTGAACGGCGCGAAATCCTCCGGGCGGTGCGCGTCGTGCCCCGGCGCGGGAACGATCGACAGCGACAGCAGCCGGTCGGCCAGCGGCGCGATGATCGCGGACGGGTCCTTGTTGGCGAGCATACCCGTGACGAGGTGGATTTTCGAGCCGCCGGCGAAGTGGCGGGCGATGGCGAGGCCGGCGTCGGGATTGTGCCCGCCGTCGAGCCACACCGCGCGGCGGCCGGCTAGCGCGGTCAGCGGGCCTGCGCCCAACCGCTGAAGCCGCGCCGGCCAGCGCGCGGCGGGGATGCCCCGCGCCATGGCCTCGGGCAAGACGGCAATCCCATCCTGATGGCGCAGCATCGCCACGGCGAGCGCGGCGTTGTCCGCCTGATGGCTGCCGGGCAGCGCGGGCAGGGGCAGGGTGAGCGAACCGCGCGCATCGCTGTAGGCGATTGCGTCGCCGATCTCGGCGTTCCAGTCGCGCCCGCGCATAATGACCGGCGCGCCGATCGCCTGCGCCGTATCGAGCACCGATTGCGCCACGGCGGCAGGATAGCTCTGCGTCACCAGCGGCACACCGGGCTTGGCGATGCTCGCCTTCTCGAAGGCGATGCGTGCCAGCGGATCGGCAGGTACGCCGGCTTCGGGCGTCAGCAGGAAGCTTTCGTGGTCCAGCCCCAGCGTGGCGATGCCGCACGCCGCCGCTGTCGGCAGGACGTTGGTGGCGTCGAGCCGGCCGCCGAGGCCGGTTTCGATCACGCAGGCATCGGCCGGGATGCGGTGGAAGGCCAGGAACGTCGCCACCGTGGTCACTTCGAAGAAGCTGGGGGCAAGGTCTTCCGCCGCGTCCAGCACTTCCTGGAGCAGCGCCGCGAGCAGATCGTCCCCGATCAGCTGGCCGGCGATGCGGATGCGTTCGTTGTAGCGCACCAGGTGCGGCTTGGTGGCGGAATGGACCGTCAGCCCCTGCGCCTCCAGCATGAAGCGCAGATACGTGCAGGTCGATCCCTTGCCGTTGGTGCCGGCCACATGGAACACCGGCGGCAGTGCCCGATGCGGATTGCCGACGCGGGCGAGCAGCGCGCGCGCGGTATCCAGCCCGAACCGGCCCTGCGGCAACGACAGCGCGCCCAGCCGGTCAAGCTGCGCCTGCACCGCCGCGTTTTCGGAAATGGCGAAGTCGCGCGTCAAAGGCCCCTCCCGCATGCGGGAGGGGTTTGGGGTGGGCGGGGCCGGGTGCCGCATGTGTCGGACCCACCCCCGGCCCCTCCCGCATGCGGGAGGGGAGAGGCGGTCACGCCGCCTTGGCCGCCGTGAGGTAGTCGATCACTTGCGCCAGAGTCGCCTTCATGTCGCGGCGGTGGACGACCATGTCGAGCATGCCGTGGGCATGGAGGTATTCCGCGCGCTGGAAGCCTTCGGGCAGCTTTTCGCGGATGGTGTCCTGAATCACGCGCTGGCCGGCAAACCCGATCAGCGCGCCCGGTTCGGCGATCTGCACGTCGCCCAGCATGGCGTAGCTGGCGGTGACACCGCCGGTGGTGGGATCGGTCAGCAGCACGATATAGGGCAGGCCCGCCGCGTGAAGTTTGGCGATGGCCACGGTGCTGCGCGGCATCTGCATCAGGCTGAGAATGCCCTCCTGCATCCGCGCGCCGCCGGCGGCCGTCACCGCGATGTAGGGGCACTTCTCCGCGATCGCGCGCTCGATCCCGGCGATGAAGGCATTGCCCACGGCCATGCCCATCGATCCGCCCATGAACGCGAATTCCTGCACGCCGACCACGGCCTTTTGCCCGTCGATCGTGCCGGCGGCATTGGTCAACGCATCGGGGTGCGGGTTGGCGGCCTTGGCCGCCTTGAGACGGTCGGTGTACTTCTTGCTGTCGCGAAACTTCAGCGGATCTTCCTTCACCCTGGGCGCGGGAAGGATCTCGAAACCCGGATCGAGCAACTGCGCGAACCGCGCGTCGGCGCCGATGCGGCCGTGATGGTCGCAATGCGGGCAGACCGAAAGGTTGTCCTCATAGTCCTTGGTAAACAGCATTTCGCTGCACGAAGGGCACTTGATCCAGAGGTTGTCGGGCGTGTCCCGCTTCGGCGTGAAGGGCAGGGCGTTGCGAACGCGGTTGAGCCAGCTCATGCGATTTCCTTGCGGACAGAGTGGACGGCGGTGGCCAGCGCGGCGGTGAGTTCCTTCACCGGTCCGACGGCATCCGCGCCATGTTTTGCGACGAGATCGACAAGTGCCGACCCAACGACCACGCCATCGGCCACCCGGGCGATGGCAGCGGCCTGTTCGGGCGTGCGCACGCCGAAGCCGACGGCAACGGGAATCGTGGCCGAGGCCTTGATCCGCGCGACCGCTTCGTCGATTGACGCCTGCGCCGCCTGCTGCATCCCGGTGATGCCGGCGACCGACACGTAATAGAGAAAGCCCGATGAGCCTTCGAGCACGGCGGGAAGCCGCGCGTCGTCAGTGGTGGGCGTAGCCAGACGGATCAGCGAAATGCCGGCACCGCGAAGCGCGGGGCCAAGCTCGGCATCTTCCTCCGGCGGGATGTCCACGCAGATCACGCCATCGACGCCGGCGGTCACGCATTCGGCGGCGAACCAGTCGGACCCGCGCACGGTCATCGGATTGGCATAGCCCATCAGCACCAGGGGCACCTCGGGATGGCGCGCGCGGAACTCCGCGGCGATGCGCAGGATGTCGGCGGTCCTGGTGCCGGCGCCCAGCGACCGCAGGTTGGCGAGCTGGATCGCCGGACCATCGGCCATCGGATCGGTAAAGGGCATCCCCAGCTCGATCACGTCGGCACCGCCTTCGACCAGCGCGTCGAGGATCGAAGCGGTGGCGTCCGGCGTGGGGTCGCCGCCGGTGACGAAAGTGACGAGGGCGGGGCGGCCCTTGGCGAAGGCGTTTGAAAGGCGGGGCATCAAGCCCTCTCCCCTTCAGGGGAGAGGGTTGGGAGAGGGGCTTCCCGCGCTTCTCTCAGCGTCTTGGCAAGCATCTGCAACACACCTTCAAGGTTCGTCATAACATCGCCGTTCGTGAAGCGGACCACATGGTAGCCACGCTCGTTCAGATATCTCGTTCTTTGTGCATCGCGAGGGTCATCGACGTCATGCGTATGGCCGTCGATCTCCACCACGATGCGTGGCTCATTGGCAGCGAAATCGGCAATGTAGCGTCCGATCACCTTCTGCCGTCGGAATTTCACCCCTTCGAACCGGTTGGCGCGCAAGGCAAGCCACATTCGCGCTTCCGGCTCCGACATGGCCTTGCGATTGTCGCGGGCGAATTCAGCAAGACGGGCATCGCGCATTTTCCCCTCTCCCAACCCTCTCCCCTGAAGGGGAGAGGGGCAATCGATTAGAGCGACACCCCCAGATGTTCGGCGACCGAGAAGATGTCCTTGTCGCCACGGCCGCAAAGGTTGGCGAGGATGATCTGGTCCTTGCCCATCGTGGGCGCGACCTTCTTTACCGCCGCGATGGCGTGCGCGGGCTCCAGCGCGGGGATGATGCCTTCGGTGCGGCAGAGCAGCTGGAAGCCATCGAGCGCTTCCGTGTCCGTCACCGAGGTATAGTCCACGCGGCCGATTTCCTTGAGCCACGCATGTTCCGGTCCGATGCCGGGATAGTCGAGGCCCGCCGAAATCGAGTGGCCTTCGGTGATCTGGCCGTCCTCGTCCTGCAGCAAGTAGGTCTTGTTGCCGTGGAGAATGCCGGGGCGCCCGCCGGCGAGCGAGGCGGCATGTTCCTTGTCAAGACCGTGGCCCGCCGCTTCCACGCCCAGCATCTTGACGCCGGTATCGTCGAGGAAGGGGTGGAACAGGCCGATCGCGTTCGATCCGCCGCCGATCGCGGCGACGAGCAGATCGGGCAGGCGGCCGGTGCGGGCCAGCATTTGCGCGCGCGCTTCCTTGCCGATCACGCTCTGGAAATCGCGGACCAGTTCCGGATAGGGGTGCGGCCCGGCTGCGGTGCCGATGATGTAGAACGTGTTGTGCACGTTCGCGACCCAGTCGCGCAGCGCTTCGTTCATCGCATCCTTCAGTGTGCCCGCGCCAGCCGTTACCGGCACGACTTCCGCGCCCAGCAGCTTCATGCGGAACACGTTCGGCTTCTGCCGCTCCACGTCGGTCGCGCCCATGAAGATCACGCAGGGCAGGCCGAAGCGCGCGCAGACCGTGGCGGTCGCGACGCCGTGCTGGCCCGCGCCGGTCTCGGCGATGATCCGCGTCTTGCCCATGCGCATGGCGAGCAGGATCTGGCCGATGCAATTGTTGATCTTGTGCGCGCCGGTGTGGTTCAGCTCGTCACGCTTGAACCAGACTTGCGCGCCGCGCCCCGCGGGAGCGCCTTTACGAAGCTCCTCGGTCAGCCGGGGCGCGAAATAGAGCGGGCTCGGGCGGCCGACATAGTGTTCAAGCAGGTCGTCGAACTCGGCCTGGAATGCGGGGTCGGCCTTGGCCTTGCGGTATTCCTGCTCGAGATCGAGGATCAGCGGCATCAGCGTTTCGGCGACATAGCGCCCGCCGAACGCACCGAAATGGCCACGATCGTCGGGCTGGCTGCGAAAGCTGTTGGGAGTGGCCCCTGTCGGTTCTGCGCTCATGAGCGGCGATTGGCAGAGGCTGCGCGGCTTGTCCAGATTCGCGTCCTTCGCGCGCGCGCGTTTCACCACGGGGCAAGGACAGCTCTTTGGCCGCTTGTGGGTATGGGCGGCGTGCGCGTTGGATTGCACGATTTTGTGCTGACGTTCATCTTGCGGAAAGATGCAGTCGCTAGAGTGGCGCTGCAACGTCGTGAAGGCGGTCTCGAAAGAGGCCGCCTTTTCATTTTTGATATTCGGCAATAATGCCGAAAATATTCGTTACAAAAATAGCGATAAATGTGTGGCAATGATGTCACTTATGTGAAGGTTTTGATTGGATTAATGTTTTCCGTATTGTGACATATACGATTGAAAATTAACTGGCAGCCGCCCCCATAAAGCAAAGAAGGGGCGTTCAAGTCAGGAGTTTATTATGCGTATTGTTCTTCTTTCGCTCGCCGCCTCGCTGGTCGCGGCGACCCCGGCCCTCGCCAACGAAGTCCGCGTCGAAACGCGCGCGGGCGTGTACTGGACGGACGGCGCGACGAAGGGCACGGCCGGTGTCGCTGCCGGCTACGATTTCGATCTGGGGCCGGCCGCTTTTTCCGGCCTTGAAGTCTCGGGCGACAAGATTCTCACCTCGGGCACCAAGGTTGCCTGGGGCTTCACCGGCCGTCTGGGCGCCAAGCTCGCCGGCTCGAAGCTTTACGGCACCGGCGGTTACACCACCGAACCGTGCAGCCTGTGCGAAGGATCGTGGCATCTCGGCGCTGGCTATGAGCGCGGGTTCATGGGGAACCTCTACGGCAAGGTGGAATATCGCCACTACTTCGGCCGCAACGGCTTCAACGATGCCAACGCGGTCGTGGCCGGCGTGGGGGTGAAGTTCTGATCGCGTTGGACACGCGATCCGGCCACGCCTGAAAGCGTGGCATGGCTTCGGGGCGGCTTTCTTCGGGAAGCCGCCCTTTTTCTGTTCCGGTGGAGCGATCAGCCCGCGCGGGCGGCGTAACAGAACGAGGCGATGCGCTGTTCGTCCTTCACCCCCGGCGCGCTTTCCACGCCGGACGAGACATCGACCATCGGCGCCCCGGTCATGCGGATCGCCTCGGCCACGTTGTCCGGCGACAGGCCGCCGGCGAGGCCCCACGGCAGCGCGCCGCGGTAGCCGGCCAGCAGCGTCCAGTCGAACGCCAGACCCAGTCCGCCGGGCAGGGCGGCACCCTTGGGCGTCTTGGCATCGAACAGGATGAAGTCCGCCGTGCCGGCATAGGCGGCGGCGCGCGCCACATCGGCCGCTGTGGCGACGGACAGCACTTTCCACACCGGCACCCCGAACCGGGCGCGAACCTGCGCGGCGCGCTCGGGCGCTTCGTGGCCGTGAAGCTGGATGGCATCGAGCCGCGCTGCCGCGACGGCTTCGGCGATGAAGGCATCGTCGGCATCGACGAAGACGCCTACCCGCGTGATCCTGCCCTGTGCTTGTTCCGCCAGCGCGGGGGCTTCGGAAAAGGCCAGGAAGCGCGGGGATGGGGGATAGAAGTTGAAGCCGACGTACTCGGCGCGGGCCTTGATCGTGGCGGACAGCGCCTGCGGCGTCGTGATTCCGCAGATCTTGATGGAAGGGCCGGGCATGGCCGTGCGTTAGGCCATGCCCGGCCGCTTCGTCAAACTGACGATCAGGGGGCGAGTTCGTAGGTGACGGTCACGCTGGCGCCGACATCCAGTTCACCGGCGGCGACCGGGCTGGGCGCGGCGGCGGCCATCATCTTGTCGGCGCGGGCATAGAGGACCGGCGCGGGCGGCGACCAGCCGCCGCTTTCGCTGATCGTCAGCACGCGCACCACGCGCAGGCCGGCGGCGCGGGCATAGAGGTCGGCGCGGGCGCGGGCCTTCTTCATCGCGTCGACACGGGCTTCGTCCGTCGCCGCATCGGCGTTGTCGAGTTGGAACGACGGGCCGTTGACCTGGTTGGCGCCCGCCGCCACCAATGTGTCGATCACCTTGCCGTATTGGTCGATCTTGCGTTGGCGCACGGAGACCTGGTTGGTCGCCTGATAGCCGATGATCACCGGCTCCTGCTGCTCGATCGAACCATCGGGCAGGCGCTTGGGCTGGCCATAGACCGGGTTCACCGAAAGGTTGCTGGTCTGGATGTCGCGGTCGGCGATGCCGGTGCGCTTCAGCGCCGCGATCACCGCATTCATCTTGGCGGCGTTTTCGCTCAAGGCCTCGCCGGCGGTCTTGCCCTGTGTGGTGACGCCGGCATTGAACACTGCGAGATCGGGTGTGCGCGTCGTCTTCCCTTCGGCGGAGATGGTCAGCACGCTGTTGCCCGCCGCCACGACCGGCGCGGTGGAAAGCGCGGCCTGCGCTGCCGCCGGAGTGGCCATCATCGCCAGCGGCGCGAAAGCGGCCGCCGCGGTGACGGAAAGAAGGGCACGTTTCATGGGGGCGGTCTCCTGTTGCATTCTGTTGCGCGATCTGGACGAAGCGACGTTACGGCGTGATGAACCGTTGCAACGGAAACCGTTCAGATTGGTGAATCGTTCCGGGACCCAATCCCACCCCCGTTCGTCCCGAGCCTGTCGAAGGACGTGCGCGGTGCTGGTCTCGCGCGGCAAACCATTTCCAGACCACCCGTATCGCGCGTCCTTCGACAGGCTCAGGACGAACGGGGCTTTTTATGCCGCCACCAATCTTCGACGGGACGCCCGCGCAACCTAGAGCGTGGCCTCGATCGCGCGCGCGGCCATGACGGGGTCTTCGGCGCGGCTGATCGGGCGTCCGATCACCAGCACGCTGGCGCCGGCATCGCGTGCCTGGCGCGGGGTGACGGCGCGCTTCTGGTCGCCCAGGTGGCCATCGGCGGGGCGCAGGCCGGGCACGACGAAGAAGCCGTTCTTCCAGCGCTTGTGCACGGCGGCGACCTCGTGCCCGGAACAGACGATGCCGTCGATGCCCGCTTCCTGCGCCAGATCGGCCAGGCGCAGCACCTGGTCGTGCGCCGATCCGCCCACGCCCACGCGGGCGAGATCGCCATCGTCAAGGCTGGTGAGCACGGTGACCGCCACGACCTTGCAGTTTTCGCCGGCGGCGGCCTTGGCATCTTCCATCATCGCCCGCCCGCCCGAGGCGTGGACCGTGACGATCGCGGGTTCGAGAACGTGGATGGACTGCATCGCGCCGGCCACGGTGTTGGGAATATCGTGCAGCTTCAGGTCGAGGAAGAGCGGCAGACCGATCCGGGCCACTTCATGCACGCCGTGATGCCCGTGCGCACAGAAGAATTCGAGGCCCAGCTTCAGTCCGCCGACATGGCCGCGCACCTTCTGAGCAAGCGCGATCGCGGCATCGAGGCGGGGCAGGTCGAGGGCGAGGTAAATCGGATTGCTCACGGGGGTCACGCTCTTGAACTATCGGGGGTGGACGCGGCTTCGAGCTGCGTGGAGGTCGCCAGAGGCGGTGCGGGGTTTTGCGCGGCAAGCAGGGATTCGAGGTTGGTGATGCGCCGTCCCAGCCGCCAGCGCGTGGCGCGGTACAAGGCCCACATCGGCAACAGGCCCAGCAGGAAGGCGGAGATCACCAACGCGGGCAGGCGTGTTTCCAGCACCAGCCCTTCCCAGATGCGCACCTCCACCGGTTGCCAGTTGGCGACGGAAAATAGACCGAGCACCACGATGACCGCGGTCCAGAAGATCGTGCGAACAATCCGCATTGCCTTTGTTCCCCCGGACATCTGGCCGTCTGGCCGCGTTGCTCAACAGGCCGTAACCCGCTTTTCCCTTTCGCGCGAGTCTCCGCTTATTCGCCGAACACCCGTGCGAAGATCGTGTCGATCGCCTTGAAGTGGTAATCGAGGTTGAACTTCTCTTCCAGTTTCCGCGCCGGGAGGGCGGCGGTTACTTCGGGATCGGCCTTCAGCAGTTCGAGCAGCGAAAGCTGTCCGTCCGATTCCCACACCTTCATCGCGTTGCGCTGGACCAGGCGATAGGCGTTGTCGCGGGTGACGCCCGCCTGCGTCAGGGCCAGCAGCACCCGCTGCGAATGGACCAGTCCGCCCATCCGGTCGAGGTTCTTCTGCATCCGCTCCGGATAGACCACCAGCTTGTCGACCACGCTGGTCAGCCGCGCCAGCGCGAAATCGAGCGTGATCGTGGCGTCCGGGCCGATGAAGCGTTCGACCGAGGAGTGCGAAATGTCGCGTTCGTGCCACAGCGCCACATTCTCCAGCGCGGGCGTGACGGCCGAACGGACCATGCGGGCAAGGCCGGTCAGGTTTTCGGTCAGCACGGGGTTGCGCTTGTGCGGCATGGCCGAGGAACCCTTCTGGCCCGGCGAGAAGTATTCCTCCGCTTCCAGCACTTCGGTCCGCTGCAGGTGGCGGACCTCCACGGCCAGCCGTTCGATCGACGAGGCGACCACGCCCAGCGTGGCGAAGAACATCGCGTGGCGATCGCGCGGGATCACCTGCGTCGAAACCGGTTCGACCGCGAGGCCGAGCTTGTCCGCGACGTATTCCTCCACCGAGGGATCGATGTTGGCGAACGTGCCGACGGCACCGGAAATGGCGCAGGTGGCCACTTCGGCGCGCGCGTTGGCCAGGCGCGTGCGGCAGCGGCTGAATTCGGCATAGGCTTCGGCCAGCTTCTTGCCGAACGTGGTCGGTTCGGCGTGGATGCCGTGGCTGCGGCCGATGGTGGGCGTGTACTTGTGCTCATAGGCGCGGCGCTTGATCGCGGCGAGCAGCGCGTCGATGTCTTCCAGCAGGATGTCCGCCGCGCGGGCGAGTTGGACGGCCAGCGTGGTATCGAGCACGTCCGAGCTGGTCATGCCCTGGTGCATGAAGCGCGCCTCGGGGCCGACCTGCTGGGCCACCCAGTCGAGGAACGCGATCACGTCATGCTTGGTGACGGCCTCGATCGCGTCGATCGCGGCGACGTCGATGGCGGGGTTGGTCGCCCACCAGTCCCACAGCGCCTTGGCGCCGCTGGCCGGAACCACGCCCAGTTCGCCCAGCTTCTCGGTGGCGTGGGCCTCGATCTCGAACCAGATGCGGTAGCGGGCTTCGGGTTCCCAGATCGCGGTCATCGCGGGGCGGGCGTAGCGGGGGACCATGTTCGACTCCGTCAGATACCTTTGCGCACGCCGCTAGGGGGAGGGGGGGCGAATGGCAAGGGTCGGGCGCGATTGTTGGGATCAGGCGGCATTTTCCCCTGGCATCGAGATGGCGAAGCGTGGTGCGAGAGAAGCTGCACAGGAGCGGGCGAAAATGCGCGAAAGCTAACATGAGTGGGTCGATTTTGCGGAAGAAGTGCTCTCTCCATGCAATTCATCGCATAAAACGCCCGGTACATGCCCATGCCAAAGGTTCTGGCCGGAACCTTGCTCGGCAGGAAATGTTCACATCGGCGCTTTAGCAGTTTTCATGTTGGCAGGTTTCAGGTTTGAAGGAGTTGCTTGATGCGTGTTGTTTCCAAGAAGACCGGCGCGTTCGCGCTGTTGGCCGTGGCGGCCTTGCCGGTGCCCGGCGTCGTATCCGCGCAGCCGCAGGAGACGCCCGATTCCGGGATCACGGGCAGCGTAACCGATACCACGCCGGCCGCGCCGGCGACCAAGGGGCCGGATATCGAAGGCATCATTTCGGCGCGCAAGGGTGACAGGATGCAGGTCACGTCCGCCGATGGCACCAAATCGGTCGTCGCCATCAACGATGCCACGCGCATTCGCGCGAGTGGCGGTTTCCTCAGCATGAACCGCAGCACTCTGGCGGCGACCTCGCTGCTCAACGGCCTGCCCGTTTCGGTGAAGACGCTGCAATCGGGCGGCGAGCTCGTGGCCAGCCAGATCGATCTCAAGAGCAAGGACCTCAAGGTCGCCTCGATGATCCATAACGGCACGGACCAGCGCTTTACCGAGCAGGCCGCGGCGACCGAAGCGCTGCGCAGCCGCATGGCGGATATCGACCAGTACAACGTGAAGAGCACGACGAACGTGAACTTCGACACCGGCAAGGCGGTCCTGTCGGATCAGGCGAAGGCGGATCTGTGCTCGGCGGCGTCCTCGGCCGAAGGCATGGACAACGCGCTGCTGCTGGTGGTGGGCTACACGGACTCGACGGGCAGCCAGGAACTGAACCAGCGCCTGAGCGAAAAGCGGGCCGGCAACGTGGTGAACTATCTCCAGCAGGTCTGCCACTGGAAGCCCTATCGGATGCTGACCCCCACCGGCATGGCGGAAGCCGATCCGGCCGCCAGCAACGATACCATCGAGGGCAAGGCGCAGAACCGCCGCGTGGCGGTGAACGTTCTGGTCAGCAAGGGCCTCGACGGCATGTAAGCTGTCATCGGGCCGGGGCGGGCGCGTCGTCGTTCATCCCGGCCCTGGCTGCGGCATCATGCTCTTCGCTTTGGAGCGGGCAATCTATGCCTGCAACAGGCGCTTTCGGAGAAGCCGCTTGACCAGCCGGTCTTCCAGGATGCGGCCACCCACATAGAGCGCGGCGAAGATGCCGGCGAAGACATAGGCCGGGGTCGGGGTAGGCTTTCTATTGCGCTTGCCGCCCTCGGCTCCGTTCTTGCCGGGCTTTTCCGGTTCGGGGGCGCCAAGCGCCTTGTCGATCGGATGCATTGGCGGAGCGTCCGCCTTCTTGGCATCGGGCTTCTTGGCCGCCGCTTCCGCCGCCGGCTTCTGGTACGCGTTGACGAGGATGGTCAACTGCGCAAAGCCGAGAAACAGCAGCGGCGCCAGGAAGCAGGCCAGCAGGGCGCGGCTGACCAGATGATAGCGCAGGAGAGCGGCCTGTCCGGTCTCTTCAACGCGCAGAATGCCGCGTTCGAACACGGCCAGCGGGTCTTGCGACGCGGGGTTCTTCTTGGTGAAGCTGAGCGCCGCGTCGGAGCGGACGTGCGCCGTGCCCACTTCGTCGAACACGGGTTCGATCCGGTCCAGCGCGTCGCCCGCAGTCTGCCCGTCCGGCAGCGGCACGCTGCCGCGCACATGCCAGATCCAGTCGATATAGCGCAGGTTCACGCGGGGGCTTTCGGGGATGACGGTTTCGTGCCAGATCGGCTGGGCGGTCATTCCGGTCATTCGGCGGGCACCGCGCCCTCGGGCGTGTCGAACCGGCCGCGCCCGAACTTCGCCTTCAGCGTCTTCCAGGCTTCCGTGAACGGATAGTGCATCTGTTCGACGATCGACATCCGGCGGCCGCCTTCCATGCCAAGCAGTTCCGCTTCACCGTCGACGCAGGTGCCGAAGATGCGATCGATGAAGATCCAGGTGCCCGAATAGTTGCTGCGGCTCGCTTCGTAGTCGCGCGAATGGTGCAGGCTGTGGTGCTCGGTGGTGTTGAAGATGAAGCGCCACCAGTTCGGCGTGTTGAAGCGTACGTTGATGTGCTGGTAGGTGCTGACCGCCATGCCGAACGAGCCGGCGAGAAGGAAGGCGCGCGGCAGGAAATCGAAGAAACCGCCAACGCCCAGGCCGATCAGGAACAGCTCCACCGGGTTGCCGACCGCGCCCTTGTTGATGTTCAGCTGCGTGATGTAGTGATGCGGGGCGTGGGTCAGCCACAGCGGATACCAATTATGCATCCCGCGATGCATCCAGTATTGCCCGAAATCGAACAGGAACGAGATAAGGAACGCCTGCACCAGCAGGGGCAGCCCGACGAACCACGTGAACTTGTCCCAGTGGAACGCGTGCTGGATGCCCTTGGCCATCACGTCGCTGCCGATGTAGCTGTCGACGATGCGCAGGATGGTGTATCCCAGCCCGACGTAGAACAGGTCGGTGGTGAGCTCTTTCCAGGTGAGCTGCCAACTGCGGTAGCGCGGGTTCACCCATTCCAGCCCCAGCAGCAGCACCTTGAAGCCGATACCGATGCCGATGGCGGTCGATGCCTTGGCGATGGAATTGGGCGCGTAGTACCAGAACGCCAGCAGCGCGAGCAGTATGGCAGGCTGGAACCAGGTGAAGATGAACTGCTTTGCCGGGCCGCCCTCCACGCGGGGGATGTTTTCCCAGCCGATGGTGACCGGAGAGTCCGCTCCGATGATCCTTTTGCCTACCCGAATTCCGTTCATCTTGTCCCCGCGATACAAAGTATCCGGTTCAAAATGACCGAATTTGCGCCGCAGCGTTATACGCCATCAGGCGTACATGGCCGGCGGCGGTCGACGCGGGCGCTCAGATCAACCCTTTCGCCTTCAGCGAAACATGCCCTTCGCGCCCCACGATCACGTGATCGTGCACCACGATGCCGAGCAGCCGCGAAGCCTCGATCACGCGCTGGGTGATCTGGATGTCGGCGCGGCTCGGCTGCGGGGAGCCTGAGGGGTGGTTGTGGACGAGGATCAGCGCGGCCGCGCCGATGTCCAGCGCCTTGTGGATCACCTCGCGCGGGTGGATCGCGGCCTCGTCGATGGTGCCTTCGCTGACAAGATCGTCGAGGACCAGGCGGTTGCGCGTATCGAGATAGAGCACGCGGACCCGTTCGCGGCGCAGATGCGCCATGTCGATGTGCAGATAGTCCAGCAGCGCCTGCCAGCTTCCCAGCACGGGCTGCTCCTGCACCTGCTGGCGCGCCATGCGCCGCGCGGCTACGCCGGCGATGCGCAGCGCGGCGGCGGCGGTTTCCCCGACGCCTGGCGTAGCCTGCAAGGCGCGGGGATCGGCGTTGAACACCGCGGCGAGCGAACCGAAGCGCTTGAGCAGCATCCGCGCGAGGGGCTTCACGTCGCGCCGGGGGATCGCCGCCATCAGCAGATATTCGACCAGTTCGTGATCGGCGAGCGCATCATCGCCCCCCTCCAGCAAGCGCTCGCGCAGCCGGGCGCGGTGGCCGCTGGGATCATGCGCCGCTTCGCGCACACGGTCTTCCGGAGTGTGATCATCGCCGCTCCGGACCATCTTTCGGGTCCGTTCCGGCACCTGTTCACCAAAGAGACCGGGTTCGTCGTTCATGAAGGGTCCGCGCGGGCACCTTTCGCTGTTCGCGGCGTTGTGGCCGGAACAGTGCATTGCCTAAGCCGCGGCAGTGCGCAAGAAGGGGTGGAATGGCGGATAGGACCGATTTGGTGGACGGCGTTGCGGCCGATGGCCCCGAGGCAGGGGGCGCGGCCGGGGACGGCGGCGATGTGCCGTCGCCTGCGCGCCGCCGCCGGTTGCGCCGGGCGGCGTTGGCGACGCTTGGCGTCGTCGGTGTGGCCGGAGGCGGCCTGTGGCTGGCGCGCGAACCTCTTGCCGACCGCCTGATCGCCAGCCAGCTGGCCCAGACCGGGCTGCCCGCGACCTACGAGATCGAGACCATCGGCGGCCGCACGCAAGTGCTGCGCAACATCGTGATCGGGGATCCGCGCAAGCCCGACCTGACCGTCGAGCGGATGGAAGTGCGCATGGCCTATGGCCTGCGCGGCGCGCGCATCGGGGGGATCACGCTGATCCGGCCCCGGCTCTACGGCCGCCATCACGCCAACAAGCTCAGTTTCGGGGCGCTCGACAAGCTGTTGTTCGGTCCGTCCAGCGGCGAACCGTTCAGGCTGCCCGATTATGACCTTCAGGTAGTGGACGCGCGCGGGCTGATCGACAGCGACTATGGTCGGCTGGCGTTCAAGGCCGACGGCGCGGGCGCGCTGCGCGACGGGTTCGCCGGATCGATCGCGGCGCTCGTGCCCGAAGCGCATGTCGGCGGCTGCGCACTGGGCCGGGCGAGCCTTTACGGGCGCGTGGCGATCGAAGGCGAGCGCCCGCGCTTCTCGGGTCCGTTGCGGTTGGCCGGCGCGCAGTGCGGGGCGCAGGACAGTGGGCAGGGCATGGCCCTGGGCCCGGCCACGGTGCAGGTCGATGTGCGGGCGGATCGCGATTTCGCGGGCGCCACCGTACAGGCCAAGCTGCGCAGTGGGGCGCTGGCCTTGCCATCGGCCCGAGCCGATGCGCTGACCTTCGATGCGGCGATGGCCTATCGCGACGGGATGCTTTCCGGGCGGCTGGTGGGCAATGCCGGCGGGGTCCACGCTCCGGGCGCGACGGTTGCACTGCTCGGGCTGGACGGGCTGGTGCGCACGCGCGACGGTTTCCGTACCGTGGAGTTCCGCGGCAACGTGGACGGGAAGGGCCTGCGTCAGGGGCCGGCGCTCGACGCGGGTCTTGCTTCGGCCGAGGCATCGTCCACTGGCACGCTGATCGCGCCGATGGTGGCGCAGGTGCGGCAGGCCTTGCGGCGCGAGGAGCGCGGCAGCCGCATCGCCGGCCAGCTTCATTATCGGCAGGAAGGCGACCGCTGGTCGTTCGTGGTGCCCGAAGCGCGGTTGCGCGGGGGCAGCGGCGCTTCGCTGCTGGAACTCTCGCGCTTTCAGGTCACCGGCGAACCGCAAGGGTTGCCGCGCATCGCTGGGAACTTCGCCACCGGTGGCGTGGGATTGCCCCGGATCGAGGGTGTGATGGAGCGCGGTGCGGCTGGAGGCGCGCTATTCCGTCTGACGATGGCGGAATACCATGCCGGCGGCGGTGCGCTGGCCATCCCGCAAATGTCGCTGGCGCAGGTTTCCGACGGTTCGCTGGGCTTTTCGGGCACGGCCCGGCTTTCCGGCGCGATACCGGGCGGATCGGCCCGCAATCTGGAACTGCCGGTGCAGGGCGCCTTTTCGGCCCGGGGCGAACTGGCGCTCTATCGCCACTGCATCACCCCGCGCTTCGACGGGCTGACGCTGGGCGAAATGGTGCTGGATGGCCGCGCGATAACCGTGTGCCCGCAGTCCGGCGGTGCAATCGTGCGCAACGGGGCGGGTGGCTTGCGCGTGGCGCTGGGCGTGCCCGCGCTCGCCCTGACCGGCAGGCTGGGCGAAACGCCGCTGCGCATACAGTCGGGGCCGGTCGGCTTTGCCTGGCCCGGAACGGTGACGGCGCGCGCGCTCGATGTCGCGCTGGGGCCGCCGGAAGAAGCCACGCGGTTCCATCTCGCCGATTTGACGGCGCGGGCGGGCAAGGACTTTGCCGGCACGTTCGGCGGCGTGGACGCGCGGCTGGCGGCGGTGCCGATGGACCTGACCAACGCGGCGGGCGCTTGGCGCTATGCCGATGGCACGCTGACGCTCTCGGGCGCGCGCTTCGACCTGACCGACCGCCTGAGGCCGACCCGCTTCGAGCGGATGGTGGCCCGCGACGCGACGCTGACCCTGCACGACAATCGAATCGATGCGGACGCGGTGCTGCGCGAGCCGAAGTCCGACCGGCCGGTGACGCGCGCGGTGATTCGCCACGATCTGTCCGACAGTTCGGGCCACGCCGACCTGCTGGTCGATGGCCTGCGCTTCGACAAGGCGATGCAGCCCGATGCGCTGACGCGGATGGCGCTGGGCGTGATCGCCAATGTCGAGGGCACGGTCACCGGCAAGGGCCGGATCGACTGGAACGCGCGCGGCGTGACCAGTTCGGGCCGGTTCTCCAGCACCGGGCTCGATCTGGCCGCCGCCTTCGGACCTGCGCGCGGGCTGGCGGGGACGGTCGAGTTTACCGACCTGCTCAACATGGTCACCGCGCCCAACCAGACCTTGCGGGTGGCGGCGATCAACCCCGGCATCGAGGTGAACGACGGCGTCGTCGTCTTCGCGATGGAACCGGGGCAGGTGCTCAAGCTGCACAGCGCGACGTGGCCGTTCCTCGGCGGCAAGCTGAGCCTGGAGCCCACCGTGATGCGCGTGGGCGTGGCCGAAACGCGGCGCTATACACTGGTGATCGACGGACTGGACGCGGCGAAGTTCCTCGAGCGCATGGAACTGGGCAACCTGGCGGCGACCGGCACGTTCGACGGGCGGATGCCGCTGGTGTTCGACGACAACGGCGGGCGCATCGAGGCGGGCAACCTGGTTTCGCGCGCGCCGGGGGGCAATGTTTCCTATGTCGGCGCGCTGACCTACAAGGATCTGTCGGCGATGGGCAACTTCGCGTTCGAGGCGCTGAAGTCCATCGACTACAAGACCATGACGATCGGGATGCGGGGCGATCTGGCGGGCGAGATCGTCACCAACGTGCGCTTCGGCGGCGTCAAGCAGGGGCTCGGCACGCGCCAGAACTTCCTGACGCGGCAGGTCGCCGGTCTGCCGATCCAGTTCAACGTCAACATTCGCGCGCCGTTCTACCGGCTCGTCACCTCGGCCAAGTCGCTCTACGACCCCACCTACGTCCAGGACCCGCGCACGCTGGGGCTGGTCGATGCGCAGGGGCGGGCGGTGCGGCGGCTTACCAACAATACCGGGACCGGCGGCGCCGGTTCCAGCACCATCGGGCCGGCGGTATCCGGCACCGGCATTCAGCGTCCAGAAAGCGGGAACCTGCCATGAGAAGCTCCGAATTGACCCTGCCTGCGGGCTCTGCGAAACGTTCGTCCATGGATGAACGGATCGACGGGATCGGGGGCAGGATCGGGCAGCGCCTTCTGCGGGTGCTGCCGCTGGTGGGAGCAACGGTGATGGCGGCACTGCTGTCGGGCTGCATTTCGGTGAAAGCACCGGACAAGCCCATCGTCATCGAGTTGAACATCAACATCAAGCAGGAAGTCGTGTACAAGCTCGCGGCCGACGCGGGCAGCACGATCCAGAAGAATCCGGAGATTTTCTGACCATGGCCCGCACAATCGCATCCCGTTTCCGCACGATTTCGCTCGGCGCGGTCCTCGCAGGCGCGGCGCTGGCCGCCGCTCTGCCCGGCACGGCCTTGGCCCAGCGCGATCCTGCCTATGCCGCCGCGCGCGCCGCGGGGCAGGTGGGCGAGAAGGCCGACGGTTATCTCGGCTATGTCACCACGCCCAGCCCGGCGCTGCGCGCGGTGATCGAGGACATCAACATCAAGCGCAAGGCGGTCTACGCCGACAAGGCCAAGGCCAAGGGCGCGACGGTGGAGGAATACGCGCTCACTTCCGGCTGCCTGCTGGTGGCGCAGACCACGCCTGGCGAAAAGTACCAGGCGCCGGATGGAAGCTGGCAGACGCGCACCGGCGCGCCGCCGATGCGCGATCCCCGCTGCCCCTGATTTCGACCCGCTGACGGAAGTCGCTTGCCGGCTCGGGTTAGCGCTCCGCGCAGCGGCCCCGTGCAACCGTATGCATAGACCTTGGTCAGAGCGGTTGCGGGGCGGTTGACTCACGTATGCCCCCCGCCTAAGGGGACGGCGCCCTCGGCGGGGAGCCGTTGCGCACGTCACGCTTTCGTGCTGGGAATGCCCAGTTGGGAGAATGGCATGAGCGACGAGCAAACCGGGATGGAGCCTGTCGGCGAGGATGCGCGGATCGATACGCTTGAACAGCGGCTGAAAGCTGCTCGCAAGCGGGAGGACGAGCGTATCGCGAAGCCGGCACCCGAAGAATCCAACGCGAGTTATCGCGAAGGAAACCGGGTGCTGGCCGAACTCATCGGCGGGCTTGCGGGGGGCGCGTTTCTGGGGTGGGTCATCGACCAGTTTGCGGGAACGTCGCCCTGGGGCCTGTTGGTGATGTTGTTCGTGGGCGTGGGTGTCGCCTTCCGCAATATCATCAGGATTTCGAGCCGGCGTCCCTGACAAGGGGCGCTGTTGTTATATGCGATGAGACGGGGTTAAGCGCGTGGCCGAAGGCAAGGTCGATCCGGTTCACCAGTTCACTATCGAGCCGCTTTTCGGCACCGATCACTGGAGCATCGCGGGTTACAACATCGCTTTCACCAATTCGGCGCTGTGGATGGCGATCACGGCCATCGTGCTGCTGGTGTTCGTCGGTGGCGGCGCCAAGCGCCAGCTGGTTCCGGGCCGCTGGCAGATGGCGGTGGAAGGGCTGACCGGCTTCGTGGACAACCTGCTGAAGTCCAACATCGGCCCCGCCGGTCGCAAGTATCTGCCCTACGTCTTCTCGCTGTTCACCTTCATCCTGTTCGCCAACCTGCTGGGGCTGCTGCCGCTGGCGCTGGTCGGCCTGCACCCGTTCACCGCTACCAGCCACTTCACGGTGACGGGCGTTCTGGCGATCCTCAGCTTCTCGATCGTGCTGATCGTGGGCTTCGCCAAGCACGGCCTGCACTTTTTCTCGCTGTTCGTGCCGCACGGTACCCCGGTCCTGATGATCCCGATCATTTTCCCGATCGAGCTGATCTCGTTCATGGTGCGTCCGTTCTCGCTCGGCTTGCGTCTTTTCGTCGCGATGATGGCCGGGCACGTGCTGCTCGAAGTGCTGTCGGGCTTCGTCATTTCGGGCACCAACGCCGGTGCGCTGACCTTCGGTATTGCCGCGCTGCCCAGCTTCCTGCTGATGATCGGCATCTGCGCGCTGGAGCTGCTGGTCGCGGGCATCCAGGCCTATGTGTTCGCGCTGCTGACCTGCGTTTATCTGAACGACGCGGAAAACCTGCACTGAGTTTTGAAATTTCATACCGGGCCTTTGCCCGGTTGTTTTGCCGAATATTTTAGACGCAACTTTTCCACTACGGATCTGAAAGAGGGAGTTTTTATCATGGACGCACAGAGCGCGAAGCTTCTCGGCGCTGGTCTTGCCGCCATCGGTGCTGGCCTTGCATCGCTGGGCGTGGGCAACGTCTTCGCCAAGTTCCTCGAAGGTGCGCTGCGCAACCCCGGTGCTGCCGACGGCCAGCAGGGCCGCCTGTTCATCGGCTTCGCCGCCGCGGAACTTCTCGGCCTGCTTTCGTTCGTCGTTGCCATGATCCTGATCTTCGTCGCCTGATCGCGGCGAAGTCAGTCATAACGAACGAATGTTGATGGAACGGCCGGGGTTCGCCCCGGTCGTATGATGCGCGGACCGACCGATGCCTCAAATCGCACAGCTTGCCACCACCTATGCCAGCCAGGTCTTCTGGTTGCTGGTGTTTTTCGGCCTGATCTTCTTCGTCATCGGCCGCGGCATGGTGCCCAAGGTCATGGCGACCGTCGATCAGCGCGACAAGCAGATCGCCGATGACCTTTCCGCCGCCGAGGCCGCAAGGGCTGCCGCCGACGCCGAGGAAGAGGCATGGCGCGTGCAGGAAAACAAGCGGCGCGCCGAAGCGCAGGCGCTGATCGCTTCGGCCAAGGCCGACGCCGCCAGCGCGACGCAGGCCAGTCTCGATGTCGCTTCCGGCAAGATCGAGCAGACGGTTTCGGCCGCCGAAGCCCGCATCGCCGCCGCGCGCGACGCCGCGCTGACCGAGATCGAAGGCGTTGCCGCCGAGGCCGCGCAGGACATCGTCAGCCGCATTGCCGGCCTTTCGGTTTCGGCCGAACAGGCGCAGGGCGCGGTGAAGGGAGTGCTGGCCAATGGCTAATGCAGAAGCCGCGCACGGTGAACTGACCGCCGGCGTCGAACAGCCGCACGGCGAGGCGCATGGCGAAGAACCCACCGTCGCCGGACTGGGCGCGGGCTGGTTCGTGGCGCTGGCCATGTTCGTGTTCCTTCTCGTCCTCGTGTGGAAGAAGGTGCCGGGCCTGATCGTCGGCGGTCTCGACAAGCAGATCGTCGCCATCCGCAAGCAGCTCGACGAAGCCAAGGCGCTGCGCGCCGAAGCCGAAGCGTTACGCGCCCAATATTCGGCCAAGATCGCCAATGCCGAAAAGGACGCGGCCTCCATGCTGGAGCATGCCCGTCATGAAGCCGCGGCGATCGTCTCCAAGGCTGAAGCCGATACGCGCGATGTCATCGCCCGGCGCGAAAAGATGGCTGCCGACAAGATCGCCGCCGCCGAACGCGCCGCGGTGGAGGACCTGCGCGCCAAGGCTGCTGCTGCCGCCGCTGCCGCTGCCGGTCAGCTCATCGCCGGCCATCATGGCGCGGACGCCGACAAGGCATTGGTGAACAGCGCGATTGCGGGCCTCGCCACGCACTGACATCTGCCGCCCTCCATGGGCTGTGCTTGAAAAAGGCCCCTTCCGTCGCTTGCGGGAGGGGCCTTTTCGATTCCGGGGAAATGCGGCGTCAGGCGCGGGTCGAGCCGCGCACCACCAGCCGCACCGGCACGCGCCGGGCCGAGCCTTCCTCGCCATTGATCATCGCCAGCAGGCGATCGACCAGCAGCGTGCCGGCGGTCTGGAAATCGGGTTCGATCGTGGTGAGCGGGGGTGAGGACCAGGCTCCGGCACGAATGCCGTCGAATCCCACCACGCCCACGTCTTCGGGCACGCGCACGCCGCGCGCGGTCAGTTCCTTTAACGCGCCCAGCGCCATCTCGTCGCACACCGCGAAGATGCCGTCGAACGCGCCCCCGGATTCGACCAGCCGGGCGGCGGCGCGGCGGCCCTGCTCCTCGCGCGGGAGGCCGCTTTCGATATGTTCGAGGCGCGGTTCCAGCCCGGCATTGTCCATTGCCTCCGCATAGCCTTCGTAGCGTTCGATGAACTGCCGCTGCGGCGAGGTGAGCGAGCCGATGCAGACGATACGGGTATAATCGCGCACCAGCATGTGGCGCGTCGCCAGCGTGGCGCCGGAATGGTTGTCGCTGCGCACCCACGCGAAATCATCGCGCGGGGCGCCCCAGCAGACCCAGTGCGTTCCTTCCGGCAGCTTGCCGAAATAGTCCCACGCGGCGGCGTTGGAGGTCGTGCCGATCACGATCAGGCCATCGGCCTTGCGCCGTTCCTGATAGTGGCCCCAGAAATTGTCCGGCCCGTCCTGGAAGGAGACCAGCACTTCATAGCCGCGCGCCGAGGCGGCCGCGCAGGCGCTGCCCAGCAGCGAATAGTAGAATGGATTGATGTCCTTCCGGTCCTGCCCCGGCCGGCAGATCAGCACGATGGCGAGCGTGCCCGTGCGACCCCGGCGCAGGCGGGCGGCGTTCTCGTCCACCTGGTAATTCAGCTTGCGGGCGGCTTCGGCCACGCGCAGTCGCGTCGGTTCGCTGATCGAGGGATCGCCCGCCAGCGCGCGGCTGACCGTGGACTGGCTGACCCCCGCCGCTTCGGCGACGTCAAACGACGTGATGCGCGGCGGACGCTTCGCGGTTCCGGTCATCGTCTGTATGCCCCCTGTATGCTGTCCGTCAGCGGAACGTGTCCTTCGCGGTCCGTAGCGCCGCGAACGTCGTCACCGCATCTCCGCCGCCCCAGCGGGCCTGCACCGCGGGATCGTCCGCGCGCAGGAAAGGGTTGGTCGCCAATTCGCGATCGAGCCGCGCGGGCACCGTGGGCAAGCCATCGGCGCGCAGGCGTTCGATCTCGGCCGCGTAGTCCCGCAGAGCGGCGTTGTCCGGATCCGCATGGAGCGCGAAGCGGGCGTTGGAGGCGGTATATTCGTGCGCGCAGCAGATCGCGGTTTCGGGCGGCAGCGCCTTCAGGCGCGAGAGGCTGTCCCAGAATTGCGGCGCCGTCCCCTCGAACATCCGCCCGCAGCCCAGCGCGAACAGGGAATCGCCGACAAAGGCGGTCTGCGCGCCGGGCACGTAATAGGCCACATGGCCCACGGTGTGGCCGCCCACGTCGATGACCGAAGCGTCCCACGCGCCGAGGCGCACCGTATCGCCCTGGCCCACGGCGCGATCGACGCCGGCGATCTTCGCCGCATCGCCCGCCGGCGCGGTGATCGTGCAGCCGGTCGCGGCCTTGATCGCCTCGTTTCCGCCGGCGTGGTCGGGATGCCAGTGGGTGTTCCAGATCTGGGTGATCGTCCAGCCCCGCGCGACCGCCTCGCGCAGATAGACATCGGCCTCCGGCGTATCGATGCACACCGTCTCTCCGCTGTCGGGATCGTGCAGCAGATAGCCGTAATTGTCCGACAGGCAGGGGAACTGGTGAATCTGAAGGGCCATGGTCTCTCACTCGCGGTCGCGGGGCGCCGGGAACCCTAGCCGCTGCCGCCGTACAAAGCAAAAGCCCGCCCGGATCGATCCGGACGGGTTCAGGATTCAGCGGCTGTCGAGCGCGAGCGGCGGAAAACCGAAATCTTCGGCCAGGTCACGCCAACCGGAATTGGTTTGCTCGATCAGAGCCAGTTTCCACGCCCGGTTCCATTTCTTGATGCGCTTTTCCCGCAGGATGGCCTGCTCCATGCTATCGTGGCGTTCCAGCCAGACGAGCATCTTCACGCCATGTTCGCGGGTAAAGCCGGGCATCGCGCCTTCGCGATGCTGGTGGATGCGCCGGACCACGTCCGAGGTCACGCCGACATAGAGCGTGCCATTGCGCCGGGATGCGAGAAGATACACGGTCGGCAAAAGCGCGCGCTGCATGTGCGGAATTTACCAGCACCCAGCTTTCGCGAGAACGATGAAGCGCAACGGATTTGGCGCTTCCTGCCTGACCCAACTTCCCGTCATCCCCGCGAAAGCGGGGACCCAGCTCCAGCGCTGCCGGCTGGGTTCCCGCTTTCGCGGGAATGACGGAAGAAGAGAACTTGCCTTAGCTGCGGTTCTTCAGCGCTTCGCCGAGGATGTCGCCCAGCGACGCCCCCGAATCCGACGAACCGTACTGTTCGACCGCTTCCTTCTCTTCGGCCAGCTGGCGGGCCTTGACCGAGAAGTTCGGCTTCTTCGAACGATCGAAGCCGGTGACCATGGCATCGAGCTTCTGGCCGACCTGGAAACGATCCGGACGCTGTTCGTCGCGGTCGCGGCCGAGGTCCGAACGCTTGATGAAGCCGGTCGAGCCGTCTTCGCCAGCCTGCACTTCGAGGCCGCCATCGCGGACTTCCAGAACGGTGACGGTGACGACTTCGCCACGGCGCAGCGAACCGGTTGCGCCGCCGGTGGCCGGAGCGCCCTTTTCAAGCTGCTTCATGCCGAGGCTGATGCGTTCCTTCTCGACATCGACGTCGAGAACCACGGCCGAAACCTGCTCGCCCTTGCGGTGCAGCGCCAGCGCGTCTTCGCCCGAGATGCCCCAGGCGATGTCCGACATGTGAACCATGCCGTCCACGTCGCCATCGAGGCCGATGAACAGACCGAACTCGGTCGCGTTCTTGACTTCGCCTTCCACGGTCGAACCGACCGGGTGCTTTTCGGCAAAGGCTTCCCACGGGTTCTGCTGGGCCTGCTTGAGACCCAGGCTGATGCGGCGCTTGTCGCTGTCGACTTCCAGCACCATGACGTCGACTTCCTGGCTCGTCGAAACGATCTTGCCGGGATGAACGTTCTTCTTGGTCCACGACATTTCCGAAACGTGGACCAGGCCTTCGATGCCCGCTTCCAGTTCCACGAACGCGCCGTATTCGGTGATGTTGGTGACCGTGCCGCGCAGCTTCGCGCCGACCGGGTACTTGGCGGCAACGCCATCCCACGGATCGCTTTCAAGCTGCTTCATGCCCAGGCTGATGCGCTGCGTATCCTGGTTGATGCGGATGATCTGGACGCGCACGGTATCGCCGATGGCGATCACTTCGCTGGGGTGGTTGACGCGCTTGTAGCTCATATCGGTGACATGGAGCAGGCCGTCGATGCCGCCGAGGTCCACGAACGCACCGTAATCGGTGATGTTCTTGACCACGCCGTCGATGATCTGGCCTTCCTTCAGGTTCTGGATCAGGCCCGAACGCTGTTCGGCGCGGGTTTCTTCCAGAACGGCGCGGCGCGAGACCACGATGTTGCCGCGGCGGCGGTCCATCTTGAGGATCTGGAACGGCTGCGGTACGTCCATCAGCGGGGTGACGTCGCGCACGGGGCGGATATCGACCTGGCTGCCGGGCAGGAAGGCCACGGCGCCGTCGAGATCGACGGTGAAGCCGCCCTTCACGCGGCCGAAGATCACGCCTTCAACGCGCTTGCCTTCGCCGAATTCGGATTCGAGCTTGTCCCACGCGGCTTCGCGGCGGGCGCGGTCGCGCGACAGCATGGCTTCGCCGTCGGCGTTTTCGACGCGGTCGACATAGACTTCGACTTCGTCACCGACCTTCAGGCCATGGGCCTGGCCGGGGGCGGCGAATTCGCGCAGCGCGACGCGGCCTTCGCTCTTGAGGCCGACGTCGATCACGGCCTTGTCGTTTTCGATCGCGGTGACGGTGCCCTTGACGACGCGGCCTTCAAAGCCGCCATTGCCGGCAGCGCCGAGCGATTCATCGAGCAGCGCGGCGAAATCGTCGCGCGTGGGAGTTGCCGTAGAGGCCATTCAGTTACGTCCTAATCTTACGGTTTTTCCGGCCAGGCGGTTGAGTCCGCCGGTCTTTCACACCGGAGCATATCCGGGGCTAAGGGCCGAACCGTCCCCCGGACCGGATGCCGCGGGGAACATTCCAAAAGCGCTTGCGAACCATTGGAACGGTCGCGCGCCTAGACCAATCGCTGTGGAAAAGCAAGCATAACGGGATCGCCGGAGGCATGGCCGGCGGGCGGATGTGCCTGCGGCGAGCCCTACCCGCGCGAGTAGAGCATCGGCGCGCTCCATGTAATCGTGGTCATAGACTAAAGTCTTATGTTTTTATCGGTGCAATTGCCGCCGCGATAATGGCAATCGGGATGGGCTGGCAATTTGACCGGAAAAGGTCTTGGGGTTGTCCCAGATCAAAGCCTGACGTGTTGCCGGTGCTAACAGGCCGCCATTGGCATGGAATGATCCCAAGGAGATCCCCTGATGACTGGTCCAACGCTGACTGGCACGACATTGCCCGGACTTGCGGAAACGACCGAAATGACCACGCGCGATGGCGTGGTGCTGTCGATCCGGCCCGCCTTTGCCGAGGACGAACCCGCGCTGGAAGAATTCTTCGACAAGGTGAGCGACGAGGACCGCCGCTTCCGCTTCCTGTCCGCACAGAAGCACGTCGGGCATGAAAAGCTCGAACTGCTGACCCATGTCGATCACTGGAAGACCGAGAGCTTTCTTGGCTTCGACAAGGCGAGCGGCGAACTCGTCGCCTCGGCACTGCTCGCGTGCGATGCGCAGATGGATTGCGGCGAAGTGGCCGTGTCGATCCGCCAGGACTATCGCGGGCGCGGTGTGGCGTGGACGATCCTCGACCATGTCGGCCAGGAGGCGCGCCGTCGCGGCCTCAAGCGCGTGATCTCGATCGAGGAGCGCGCCAACCATGCGGCGATCGAACTGGAACGCGAACGCGGCTACACCGCGCACGCCGTCGATGGCGATCCGCATCTGGTCCTGCTGGAAAAGCGGTTCGACTGACGGCGCGTGTCAGGATCAAGTCAAGAGCCCAGGGTCGCACCGGGGCCAGGAAGCCGGAAGCCGCGATGCGCTTTCGGCTTCCGCCGTTTTGGGGGCGCTTTTTGTTGGGATTAGCTGTTACTAAGTTTTATCACCGAGATGTTGCAAAGCCAACTAGGGCCAGCAATGGCAATATCAAAAAGGGCCACGCCAACGTAGCCCACGTAGCCCAGAAGCGCACTGGATTTTTTGACCGCAGCGGAGGCCAGTTACTTTCAACCGCGCTTTTCCGACGAAACCAAAATCTGCCCGACCAAGCAGTTTGGATCATAAGGCCTGACACGCAAAGCCAGCCTACTACGAATATCGCGATCCACATATAATTTACGGCAGTCATGGGTTGTAGATACGATCTGATTTGGACGGCAGCAATGCCGATGGAAATCGCAACAACGGCTGGCGGCCAATCTCCTTCCCGATCACCCGCAGGATCAGCCTAGCCTCCCCAAAATCCCCTGCGCGAACTGGCTCAGCGTGTCGTCGCGCGCGCCCATAATCACGACGCGGTCGCTGGGCCGTGCGATCTCCACGATGCGGTCGGCGCAGGCTTCGCGGGCGGGCACGTATTCGGCGTGGCCGCCGTGCGTGCGGATCAGCTGGACGATGCGCTCACTACCCTGCGAACGGTCCACGGTGCCGCCGAAATAGACCGGATCGCACAGGATCGTCACGTCGTCGGGGCCGAGGCGGGTGGCCAGCACTTCGCCCAGTTCGGCGCCCATCTGGCGCAGCGGGCCATAGCCGTGGGGCTGGAAGAAGGCGATCACGCGGCCGGGGTGGGCCTTCAGCGTCGCCAGCGTGGCGGCGACCTTTTCCGGGTTGTGGCCGAAATCGTCGATCACGGTGATCCCGGAGGGGCTGGTGCCGACGATGTCGAAGCGGCGGGCGAGCCCCGCGAAGGTGGCGAGCGCGGCGACGGCCCGCGCCACGGGCACGCCGGCCGCCGCCGCGCCGGCGATTGCCGCCAGCGCGTTGGCCAGGTTGTGCCGGCCGGGCAGCGCCAGCGCCAGCCGATGCTGTTCGCCGGTGCGGCGGTCGATCACGGTGGCGGCGATGCCGACGGCGGATTCGGCCACGCTATCGGCCGCCACGCCGATCGTCGCGCTTTCGGCAAAGCCGAAGGTGATCGCATCGCGCGCGCGGGGGAGGAGCGTGCGGCTTTCGGCGTCGTCGGCATTGACCACCGCCCGGTCCGCGCGGGCGAGGAAATCGCCGAACAGCGCGCGCAGTTCCTCCAGGCTCTTGTGATCGAGGCTGACGTTGTTGAGCACGGCCACGGTGGGGCGGTAGAGCGCGATCGAGCCGTCGCTTTCATCCACCTCGGACACGAACAGGTCGCCGCCGCCCACGCGCGCGCTGGCGAAGGGCGCGTCGGGTGTGCGGAAGTTCTTCATCACCGCGCCGTTCATGATCGTGGGATCGGCGCCGGTTTCGGTCAGGATCCAGCCGAGCATGCCCGTGACGGTGGACTTGCCGCTGGTGCCGCCGACCGCGATGCGCGTTCCCGTGGCGTTGAACAGCGTGGCGAGCAGGTCCGCCCGGCTCATCCGCGCGCAGCCCAGCGCCTTGGCGCGGACCACTTCGGGCACGGTATCCTCCACCGCGGCGGAGGCGACCAGAACCTGATCGGGCCGGGCGATGCCGCTGCCGTCCTGCGGGAACAGGGTGAAGCCCAGGCTTTCGAGCCAGCCGAATTTCTCGGGCGTGCGCCCCTGATCGCGGCCCCGGTCCGATCCGGCGACGTCGGCTCCCAGCCCCTTGAGGATCAGCGCCAGCGGCAACATGCCCGATCCGCCGATGCCGCAGAAGAACCAGGGGTGCGAAGTGAGCGAGGGGCCGGGGGCAGGAACGGTGGCTGTCATGCCCTGCTCGGTATGCCGCCTTGGCCCGCAACTCAACACCGTCATTCCCCACTTCGCCCGAAGGACGAAACGGGCTAGGGCAGGGTGATGCCCTCGCTGCCCGATCGTCCGATGAACAGGATTGCCATCTGCGCGCCGTCCACGCCGTTCACGCGCGAGGATGCCGCTCGCGTTTCCGCGCTGGCGCTGGCGGAGTTTCCGGCGCTCGATCTGCATTTCCACGATCAGTGCTTCGCCAGCGAAGGCCACTTCGCCGGACCGGACACGCTGCGGCTGCACGCGCTGCTCGAATGCGCCAACGATCCGGCATTCGATGCGGTGTGGTTCGTGCGCGGGGGCTATGGCGCGAACCGCATCGCGGCCGAGGCGGTGGCGGGCATGACCGACGCGGCGCGGGGCAAGGCTTTCGTCGGCTATTCGGATGCGGGCACGCTGCTGGGCGCGCTCTATCGCGCGGGGGTGGGCCATCCGTTTCACGCGCCCATGCCCACCGACGTCCGCCGCGCCGGGGGTGAGGCCGCGGTGCGCCGCACGCTGGGCTGGTTCGCGGGATCGAACGAGGGGCTGGAGCCGTCGCTGGGCGGAACGCCCGCCGTGGCGTTCAACCTGATGACGCTGGCGATGATCGCGGGCACGCCGCTGATGCCCGACCTTGCCGGACATGTGGTGATGGTGGAGGAAGTGGCGGAGCATCACTATGCGGTCGACCGCCTGCTGTTCCACGTTACCGCGCTGCTCGCGCCGATGGGCATTGCCGGCCTGCGGCTCGGCCGGGTGAGCGACGTGCCCGAAAACGACCGTCCGTTCGGCGCCGAACCGGAAGCCATGGCGCGGTACTGGTGCGCAAAGGCCGGCATTCGCTTTCTGGGCGCTGCGGCCATCGGCCATGACATCGACAACAGAATCGTGCCGTTCGGGCTTGCCCCCGGCGAGCCACGACAATAGGGCGCGCGCCCGAAGCACTTCGAGACGCGCAGGAGCGGAGACAGGATATGAGAGCTTTCGTTTTCCCGGGGCAGGGCAGCCAGAAGGTCGGCATGGGCGTCGAACTGGCCGAAGCCAGCACAATCGCGCGCGAAGTGTTCGAGGAAGTGGACGACGCGCTGGGGCAGAAACTGTTCCAGATCATGCGGGAAGGCCCGGAAGACGCGCTGACCCTGACCGAGAATGCCCAGCCTGCGATCATGGCCAACGCCATCGCCGTGCTGCGCGTGCTGGAGAAGGAAGGCGGCATCGCGCTGGCCGACAAGGCGGACTTCGTCGCCGGGCACAGCCTGGGCGAATATACCGCGCTCTGCGCCGCCGGGGCCTTCAGCCTGGCCGATACTGCCCGCCTGCTCAAGCTGCGCGGGCGTTCGATGCAGGCGGCCGTGCCGGTGGGCGTGGGCGCGATGGCCGCGCTGCTGGGCGCCGACATCGAGAAGGCGACCGCGCTGGCTGAGGCGGCGGCCGATGGAGAGGTCTGCACCGTCGCCAACGACAACGATCCGACGCAGGTGGTCCTTTCCGGCCACAAGGGCGCGATCGACCGGGCCGTGGCGCTGGTCAAGGAACACGGCATCAAGCGCGGCGTGCTGCTGCCGGTGTCCGCTCCGTTCCACTGCCCGCTGATGCAGCCCGCCGCCGACGCCATGGCCGAAGCGCTGGACAAGACCCCGCCCGCCGCGCTGCGCGTGGCCCTGTTCGCCAATGTCACCGCCGCCGTGGTCACCGATCCGGCCGAAGTGAAGCGCCTGCTGGTCGAACAGGTCACCGGCCGCGTGCGCTGGCGCGAAAGCGCGATCGCGATGAAGGACGCGGGCGTCGAACAGTTCGTGGAACTGGGCGGCAAGGTGCTCGGCCCGATGATCAACCGCACGGTCGCCGATGTTTCGGTCACCAGCGTGATCGGCATGGCCGACATCGAGGCGCTGGCGAAGGATTTGTAATTTTGGTTTGATAGGTTCGCGCAGAGATCGCAGAGGACGCGGAGGCGGTGTTGGACATTAATGACGTCAGCGCCGCCGTGGTGGGGGAAGCGATCAAAGTTCATCGGGAACTTGGGCCGGGCCTGCTTGAAAGCGTTTATGAAGTGGTACTTGCGGCAGGACTGCAACGCTCTGGCTTCAAGGTGGCAAGGCAGGTTCCTGTCGCGATCGAATATGATGGTTTAAGGCTTGAAGGGGCATTCCGTGTCGATCTTCTGGTTGACGATCGTCTGGTCGTGGAGATCAAGGCAGTCGAGCAATTGACCAAGGTCCATGCGAAGCAGTTGCTGACCTATCTACGGTTGATGAGGCAGCCCGTCGGGCTGCTTCTGAACTTCTCTGGTCTGACAATGAAAGAAGGCATTCGCAGGCTCGTGAACGACTATCGGTCAGCCGGCTGAATCTCCGCGTTCTCAGCGAACTCTGCGCGAACAAACATAATGGAGCAATCGATGGAACACCGCCTTTTCGACCTCACCGGCATGACCGCCCTTGTCACCGGCGCTGCCGGCGGCATCGGGTCGGCGATCTGTCATGCGCTGGCGCGGCAGGGCGCGCGGCTGGCGCTGTCCGGCACCAATCCCGGCAAGCTGCGCGCGTTCCGCGAGGAACTCAACGACACCTACGGCCATGACCATATCGAGATCACTTGCGATCTTTCCAACACCGAACAGGTCGAGCATTTGGTGCCGGCGGCGCTCGATACACTCGGCAAGCTCGACATTCTCGTCAACAACGCCGGGATCACGCGCGACAACCTGGCCATGCGGATGAAGGACGAGGAATGGGACGCGGTGATCCGCGTCAACCTGGAAGCCGCGTTTCGCCTGATGCGCGCGTCGGCCAAGCCGATGATGAAGGCGCGCTTCGGTCGCATCGTCACGATCACCAGCGTCGTCGGCGCCACGGGCAATCCGGGGCAGGTAAACTATGCCGCCGCCAAGGCCGGGCTGGTCGGCATGTCCAAGTCGCTGGGGCAGGAACTCGCCAGCCGCAACATCACCGTCAACTGCGTGGCGCCCGGTTTCATCCGTACCGCGATGACCGACGTGCTGCCCGATGCGCAGAAGGACGCGCTCAACGCCCGCATCCCGATGGGGCGGATGGGTGAGGGCAGCGACATCGGCGCGGCAGTGGCCTATCTCGCGTCGAAGGAAGCGGGCTACGTCACCGGCCAGACGCTGCACGTCAACGGCGGCATGGCGATGCTTTCCTGATCGCGATGCGCTTGCCGTTTCCGGAAATGCTGACCCGCGCCGCCTTCTTGCTGGCGGCGCTGACGGCGCTTGCGGGCGGGGCTGCGCAGGCCCGATCGCCCGAGGCGCTGGCCTGCGCGGTGCAGCGTGCGCCGGCCGGGCTGGACGCGCGCCTTGCCGACGCGATGCTGGCGCAGCAGTCCGACGGGCCGGCGCTGCGCGATCTGCAGAACGTGATCGATCGCTGCGGCGACGATCAGTTCATGGACGATGCGGCGCGCAAGGCGTACTTTGCCTATGCCATGGGGCGCATGGCGCGCGACGTGCTGGGAGACCGGCTCCAGGCCGCCGGCGTGCCGCATACGCTGATCGATGATGCGCTGGACATCGGTCCCGGCAAGGCCAACAATCCGGCTGAGCAGATCACGCAGGGCGATCTGCGACGGATCACCATCGCGATGACCGATGCGGGGATCAACCCGGCCTCGGTCACGCCGCAGGCTTGGGCGCTGATCAACGCCTATATTTCGGCCACCGCGGCGATGTTCGACGGGCAGCGCAAGCTCGAATAGTTACCGCAACCTTGCTCTTCCCCAAGGTTTTGCGCCATTTATGCACAGCTTCCGCCCGAACGGGGCATGGGCGGCTTGCCCAAGCGGTTCCGTGCGTTAAGGAAGGTGGTCCGAACCGGAGCCGAACCGTGCGATTCCGCGCGATAAGGCCGTTTACACAGCCCGGCGGATGGTGATGTTGCTACTGCGACTATGGCAGTGACATGGCGTCCGGCCGACTGGGGGGATCGAGACGAGAATGAAGGCGACGATCGAACGCGCAACCCTGCTGCGATGCCTGTCCCACGTGCAATCGGTGGTGGAACGGCGCAACACGATCCCGATCCTGTCGAACGTGCTGATCGAGGCCGCGCCGGATGCCACGGTGCGCCTGATGGCCACGGACCTTGATCTGCAGATCGTGGAAACCATGCCCGCCGCCGCTGTCGACCAGCCCGGCGCGATCACCGTATCGGCGCATCTGCTGTTCGATATCGCGCGCAAGCTGCCCGACGGCAGCCAGGTGAGCCTGGAAACGGCGGACAACCGCATGATCGTGAAGGCCGGGCGCAGCCGCTTCCAGCTGCCCACGCTGCCGCGCGACGATTTCCCGGTTATCGTGGAAGGCGATCTGCCGACCAGCTTCGAAATTCCGGCGCGCGTGCTGGCCGAACTGATCGACCGCACCCGCTTCGCGATCTCGACCGAAGAGACGCGGTACTATCTCAACGGGATATTCCTGCACGTTTCGGACGAGGCGCAGCCCGTGCTGAAGGCGGCGGCGACCGACGGGCACCGTCTGGCGCGCTACACGCTGCAGCGCCCGGATGGCGCCGAAGGGATGCCGGACGTGATCATCCCGCGTAAATGTGTGGGCGAGCTGCGCAAGCTGCTGGAGGAAGTGCTCGATACCAGCGTGCTGATCGATCTTTCCGCCAGCAAGGTGCGCTTCACGCTGGGCGGCGAGAACGGGGTGGTGCTGACCAGCAAGCTGATCGACGGTACGTTCCCCGATTACAGCCGCGTCATCCCCACCGGCAACGACAAGCTGCTCCGGCTCGATCCGCGCAGCTTCTTCGAAGGCGTTGACCGTGTGGCGACGATCGCCACCGAAAAGACCCGCGCGGTGAAGATGGCGCTGGAAACCGACCGCGTGACACTGTCGGTCACCAGCCCGGACAACGGCACCGCAGCCGAAGAATTGCCGGCGGACTATACCGCGGAAGGGTTCGAGATCGGCTTCAACGCCAACTACCTCAAGGACATCCTGAGCCAGATCGACGGCGATACGGTGGAACTGCACCTGGCCGATGCCGGCGCGCCCACGCTGATCCGCAAGGACGAGAAAAGCCCGGCGCTCTACGTGCTGATGCCGATGCGCGTCTGATCCATCGCGCCACGGTGCGAACGGAAGAAGCCCCGCAAGCCCGCGCTTGCGGGGCTTTCCGCATCCGAAAGGTCCGGGAATCTCCTTACGACCGCGTTGAGGCGGCTTGAAGCACGGTCGGTTACATCGGCCGGGCACAGGAGGATCAAGGCCGTGGACGACAAGCGACAGGATTTCAGCAGGAAGATTGCCTTCTTCGCCATCGGCGAGAAGGATCAGACCCATTTCCCCTCGATTTTGCGGGCGTTGGCCAAACATGCGCCGCCGGCGCTGGACCGGCTTTACGATGGCATCGCGGCCGAACCCGCGCTTTCGGGATTCTTCAGTTCGCAGGCGATGGTGGAACACGCCAAGCAGAAGCAGCTCGATCACTGGCGCCAGATGTTCGAAGGCCGGCCCGATGAGGCCTACAACACGCGTGCGCGCCGGATCGGCAACATTCATGCGAAGATCGGGTTGGAACCGGGCTGGTACATCGGCGCCTATGCCGGGGTGCTGGCGGATGTGATCGTGGCGATGGCGGCGGGTTCCGGCCTTGGCGTGACCGGATCGCGCAAGCTGGGCCAGGCGATCAGCGCCATGTTGAAGATGGCCATGCTCGACATGGAAATCGCGCTTTCGACCTATTTTGATGTCGCCAACGAGGCGTTGCGCAGTTCCGTGATCGACAAGCTGGGCGATTCCCTGCGTAAGATGACCGACGGCGATTTCACCGCCGCGCTGACCGATTTGCCGGGCGAGTTCGTCGAGCTTCAGAACGATTTCGAAACGATGCGCGAAAAGGTGCGCGTGGCGCTTTCCGCTGTCTCCGAAACCGCCCAGAACGTTGACCTTGGCGCGCGGGAAATCCGCGAGGCATCACACGATCTGGCGACGCGCACCGAAGAGCAGGCCGCTTCGCTGGAAGCGGCGTCCGCTTCGATGACGACGCTGGCGAGCAGCGTGCAGACCACCGCCGAAGACGCCTCGCACATGCGCGATTCGGTGCAGCAGGCGCACAACGATGCCCAGCAGGGGGGCGCGGTGGTGGGGGAGGCCGTCCTCGCCATGAACGACATCCACCGTTCCGCGCAGGAGATCGGCAAGATCATCTCCGTGATCGATGGCATCGCGTTCCAGACGAACCTGCTCGCGCTCAACGCCGGCGTGGAAGCGGCGCGGGCCGGTGATGCGGGGCGCGGGTTCGCCGTCGTCGCCAACGAGGTGCGCGCGCTGGCGCAGCGATCGGCGGAAGCGGCGCTCGACATCAAGAAGCTGATCGGGGAAAGTTCGGTCCAGGTGGAACGCGGCGTGGAACTGGTCGGCCAGTCCGGCGATACCTTCGCCCGGATCGTCGCCAAGGTCGGCGAGATCGCGGACCTTGCCAACAACATCGCGACCGTCGCGGGCGAGCAGGCGAGCCATATCGGCCAGACGCGCGAAACGGTGCGCGAACTGGACGTGATGACCCAGCAGAACGCCGCCATGGTGGAAGAGGCGACCGCCGCCGCGCGCAATCTTGCCGGGGAGGCCGATCGCATGGCCGAACTGGTCGGCCATTTCGTGCTCGATGCGAACAGGGGCGGTTACCCGCGCCGGATGGCGCGGGCGGCCTGATTCCCCGCGTCGGTCAGATATCGACGATGATCTTGCCGAAATGCGCCCCGCTCGCCTGATGCCGGAAGGCATCGGCGAGGGCGGCCAGGGGGAAGTGGCGATCGAGCACGGGCCGGATGCCGTTGGCTTCCACGCCCGCGATCATCGCCAACTGGTCCGACCGCGATCCAACGGTCAGCCCCTGCACGCGTAGGTTCTTGGCCATCAGTAGCGCGGTTTGCACCGGCCCGGCGAAGCCCGCGAGCACGCCGATCAGCGCGACATGCCCGCCCACCCGGGCGGCCATCATCGACTGATCCAACGTGCCTGCACCGCCGATCTCGACCACGGTATCCACGCCGCGCCCGCCGGTCAGTTCGAGCGCCTTCGCGCCCCAGGCGGGCACTTCGCGGTAATTGATCGTCTCGTCCGCGCCCAGCGCGCGCAGCCGTTCCAGCTTCTCGCCCGAAGAACTCGTCGCGATCACCCGTGCGCCAGCCGCCTTGGCGAACTGGAGCGCGAAGATCGAGACGCCGCCGGTGCCCTGCACCAGCACGGTATCGCCTGGCTTGGTCGTGCCATCGACGAACAGCGCGCGCCACGCGGTAAGCCCGGCGCAGGTCAACGTGGCGGCTTCGGCGTGCGAATAGCCCGCCGGCGCGCGCGTGAACCAGTGCGCCGGCACGACCACGTCTGTCCGCGCATAGCCGTCGATCCCGTCGCCGGGGACGGTGGTGAACGCGCTCGACAGCGGCGGTCCGCTGTCCCAGTCGGTGAAGAACGTCGACACTACCGCATCGCCCACGGCGACGCCCCGGACGCCATCGCCCACGGCCACGACTTCGCCCGCGCCGTCCGACATCGGAATGCGCCCGGCGGCGGCGGGCAACATTCCCGTCACCACCGCGAAATCGTGGTAGTTGAGCGACGAGGCAGCCAGGCGCACGCGGATCTGGCCCGGTCCCGGCGCGCCGGGATCGGGAAGGGTATCGGCATGGAGGCTGTCGAGCGTGGCGGGGGCGCCGACGCGGATTGCCCGCACCTCGCTCATTCGGCGGCCTCCAGCGCTTCCACGCGCTGCGGTCCGCGTACCAGCCCGCCCGGCGTCGCGCCGGTCCACGCGCCCTTGCGGAAGGTCACCACGCCGGACTTGATCGTCGCGTCATAGCCTTCGGCCTTCTGGAGCAGGCGCTTGCCGCCCGCCGGCAGGTCGAAATCGAGCCAGGGACGCAGCAGCTTCAGGTTGTCGAAGTCGATCACGTTGATGTCCGCCATGTAGCCCGGTGCGAGTACCCCGCGATCGTCGAGGCCATAGAGCCGCGCGGTATCGTGGCACTGGCGCTTGACCGCGTGTTCCAGCGTGAGCCGGCCTTCCGGGCGGTCCTTGGCGCGCTTGCGATCGCGCACCCAGTGCTGGAGCATGAACGTGGGGCTGGCCGCATCGCAAATCGTGCCGCAGTGCGCGCCGCCGTCCGACAGCGAATTGACGCAATCGTCGCGGGCCTGCAGCGCTTCGAGGAAATCGAGGTTGCCATCGGCATAGTTGAGAATCGGCAGGTAGATGAAGCCGGTGCCGTCCTGTTCCATCATCAGGTCGTAGGCATAGGCGTCCGGCGTTACGCCCCGCGCGGCCGCGCGTGCGGCGATGCTGGCTTCGGCTTGCGGCTCGTAATCGAAATCGTCATCCATCTGGTACTGGTTGAACCAGCCTTCCCCGATCATCCGGAAGAGGTGGACGATGTCGCTGTCCGGATAGACATTGGCTTCCGACAGCAGCGTTTCCCGGAACGCCGGGTCCTTCAGGTGGGCAAGTTGCTCGTCCCACGGCAGGTCGGCGATCGCGATGTAGCTCGGGCGGAAGCGGAACGGATGCACCGTGCCGCGCCAGGCCATGACGATGCCGTTCCCTCGCAGCGCGATCTGGGCGACGATGTTGGCCCCTTGCGCGTTCTGCCGGTCCATTTCCGCGATCTGTTCGGACAGCGGCAGCTCCTTGGCGATCGACTGGAGCGCGGCGAACGTCACCGGCAGCCCGGTTTCGCGGCTGATCGCGCCCATCCAGCCGAATTCGTCCCATTCGCGCTTCATGTCGGACGCGATCTCGAACACGCCATGGCCGACGCGGCCCATGGCGCGGCCGATGCGGATCAGTTCCTCGGCGGTGGCGGTGGTTCCGGGCACGAGTTCGCCATCGACCGACTTGTGGATCACGGTGCGGCTGGTGGAAAAGCCCAGCGCGCCGGCGCGCACGCCTTCCTCCACGATCGCGGCCATGCGGTCCATGTCCTCGTCGGTCGGCACCGCGCCTGGCTTTTCACGATCGCCCAGCACATAGGCGCGCACCGCGCCGTGGGGAACGTGCGTGGCGACATCGACGCTGCGCGGCAGGCGCTCCAGCGCGTCGAGATATTCGGGGAAGGTTTCCCAGTCCCACTTCATGCCTTCGGCCAGCGCCGTGCCGGGGATATCTTCCACGCCTTCCATCAGGCCGATCAGCCAGTCGTGCCGGTCGGGCGCGGCGGGCGCGAAGCCCACGCCACAGTTGCCCATGACCACGGTGGTCACGCCGTGCCAGGACGAGGGCGCCATTTCCGCGTCCCACGTCGCCTGACCGTCATAATGCGTGTGGATGTCGACCCAGCCCGGCGCGACCACGCGGCCGCTGGCATCGATTTCCTCGGCGGCATCGCCATGCACGGTGCCGACGGCGGCAATTAGCCCGTCGCGCACGGCGACATCGCCCTTGAAGCGCGGACGGCCGGTGCCGTCGACGATCGTGCCGTTGCGAATGATGAGATCGTATTGGGGCATGCGCTTGCTCCTCTCCCCGCGCGGCCGCGTGTTGTCAGGAGCGGGCCGTCGCGTTTAACCGTGTGATTAACGCACGTCTGCGCGCGGGGGTCAATCCGTTGCGTGCAGCAACTGATCGGAAGGACGCGCGGCTTCGCCGCATCGCGGAGCGGTGCGTCAGCCCCGCGCGCGGATCATGTCCGCCACATCCACGAACTTCTCGCGCGGGGCACCGCTGCGCGCCCGCGCCGATTCGGCTTCCTCGATGCGCTTCCAGTCGCGGAAGGTCACTACATCGAGCTTGCGCGTTTCAGCCAGCGCGTCGAATCCGGCACGCCCCGCCTTGCCTGCACCTTCCCCTATGTCTGCGGCGATCTGTTCGATGATAGCGAACCCGTCCGGACGGTTGGTACCTATCGTGCCGGAAGGCCCGCGCCTGGCCCAGCCGACGCAATAGAGGCCGGGCAGGATGCGCCCCTCGTCGTTGGCGAAGCGGCCAGCCCGTTCGTCGAAGGGAACGCCGGGGATGGGCACCGTGCGATAGCCGATGCAACTGACCACGAGGCTGGCCGGCAGCTCGTAAAACGCGCCGGTGCCGACCGCGCGGTCGTCTTCGATGCGCGTCCGCTCGACCTCGATCGCCTCCACCTTGCCGTTGCCAAGCAGAGCGCGAGGCGCGGCGAAGAAATCGAATTCGATGGCGATGTCCGCGCCCTTGGCGTCGTTGCCGGCAAACGCCCGCAGATGGTTGACGGACTTGCGGATACCCGGCTCCAGCAGGGCATCGTCGGCCTCGTCCGGCAGGTCCTGCGGATCGACCGCGGGCGTGCCGCGCGAAAGATGGCCCAGTTCGCCCAGTTCCTTGGGCGTCATCATGATCTGGTGCGGGCCGCGCCGGCCGAGGATTACGATCCGGCGCAGCTTCGAGAGATCGAGCGCGTCGAGCGCGTGCGCCACGATGTCGCTTCCGGCGAATTCGTCGCGCGTCTTGGACAGGATGCGCGCCACGTCGAGCGCCACGTTGCCCATCCCGATCACCACCGCGGTCTCGCCCGAAAGATCGGGCGCGAGCGAGGTGAATTCGGGGTGGCCGTTGTACCACCCGACAAAAGCCGCGCTGCCGAAGACATTGCCGAGCCGATCGCCCGGCAGGTCGAGCGGCCGGTCACGCGGGGCGCCGGTGGCGAGGACCACCGCGTCGTAGAACCTGCCCAGTTCCTCGATGCTCACGTCCTGGCCGATGGTAACGTTGCCCACGAAGCGCACGTTGTCCGACAGCGCGGTCTGTTCATAGCGGCGCGACACGCCTTTGATCGACTGGTGATCGGGCGCAACGCCGGTGCGGATCAGACCGAACGGAACGGGCAGGCGGTCGAATATGTCGACTTTAACATCTTCGCCCCACTGCTTGAGCGCGGCTTCGGCGGTATAGTATCCGGCGGGACCGGAACCGATAATGGCAATGTGCCGCATTCATTCTCCCGCGCTTGGTCTCTTTTGCGGGATGCTAGCGTGCGGCGGGGAAAAGGAAAGCGGCGTGTGCGGTCAGCCCTTGCGGGCGGCGGCATCCAGAAACGCGCGCACGCGATTGCCGAAGGCGACCGGATCGGACAGCATGAACAGGTGCCCGCCGCCGCGGAACATTTCGAGTTGGCTGCCGGGAATAGCGTTATGCAGGAAGTGCGAGTTGGCGGGCGGGATCAACTGGTCGTCCTCGTCCGCCATGATCAGCGTGGGCGGGGAGATCAGCGGCAGGAAGGGAACGCTGCTCCACGCGCCGAACGCGGTCATCTGGCAGGCCCAGCCCAGGGGGGATGGCGCCTTGGCGGCGTTCAGGGACACGCTGCCGAGCCCGCCACCGTTGTAGAGCGAGGCCAGGTTGCGGCGAAGCGCCCGTTCCACCGTATATTCCATCGGATCGACGAGGTGGCTGAATATCGAAGCGTTGGCCGGCACCATCGTGGCCCCGCCCGATGCGGTGGCGGCCAGGATCAGGCCACCGGTCTTGGCGCGGTGCTGGAACGCGAACTGCTGCGCCACCGCGCCGCCCCAGCTGATGCCGGCAATGTCGGCACGGTCGATCCGCAGCCGATCGAGCAGCGTCGCCAGGGTCAGCGCCATGCATGGGATGGTATAGGGGAATACCGGGTCGGGCGACTTGCCGATGCCCGGCATGTCGATGCTGATGATCCGGCGGTCGTCCAGTTCCCGCGCCACCGGCTCCAGCAGTTCGATGTTCATGCCGATGCCGTTCAGCAAGACCAGCGGCCGCCGCCCTGTGGCTTCGCGATGCCATTGCCCCATGCGAAGCCGCCGTCCGGCAACGCCGATCATTGAAAATTCCGCTGTAGCCGACACGAACCGAAACGATGCCTCCGCAAATCCGCGCCGGGTTAGCATGCCGGGACCGCACGAGAAAGGGCGGACCGAAGCCGTTTCCGAGGCGCGACGCTTAACCGTTTCTCAAAGCAAATCGGGCAAGCGGAGCCCATGCCCGATCGTAATGGTTCCCGCTTGCAGACAGTGTCCCAGGATGATGGGGCGATTCCAGCCGGTGTGCGCGATTTTGCGCGCACGCACCGCCGCCGGGATCGTGCCAGCCCGGTTCAGGATGGCACGGCGATGTCGAACTTCCTGTTCGGGGTAGGGCGCGAAAACAACCTGATCGCCAAGGAATGGCCGCAGATGGGCATCGCCATGCTCGGCGGCGTGGTGGCGCTCACGGGGCTGAACATGGTGGTGCCGCCGCTGGTGCCGACAGTTCTGGCGGGCATCGCCATCGTGGTGGCGTTCTCCTCGGTGTTCGCGGTGCGGCTGGAACAGACCAAGCGGCTCTCCACCGGGCAGCGGATGAGCCTTATGGGCCTGGTGATTGGCCTGCCGATGATGCTCTACGGCTCCGCCATCGGCCTGCTGGCCATGGCCGGCCTGATGCCTTGGCTGCAATGTCTGGCGGTCCTGGTGACGATCTCGTTGCTGGCGAGCGTGACCGAATCCGGACGGCTTGCCGGCGTGCTCGTCGCGCAGATCGCGATGTGGTCTGGCGTGACCTGCGTGGCCAGCCGCATCGGCGGCTTCACCACGCTGGCGATCGGCACGGTCATCACGGTCATCGCCTTCCTGCGCCAGCGCCAGATCGAGCGGCTCGCGCAGGAGCAGGCCGAAGAGGCGCAGCGCGTGCAGGCCCGCGCGCAGGAACTTCTCGCCGAATACGAAGAGACCGGGCAGGGCTGGTTCTGGGAAACCGACCGGCGTGGGCAGCTGACCTATCTGTCGGCGACCGTGGCCGAAACCGTCGGCCGCAAGGCGGAAGACCTTGTCGGCAAGCCTTTCACCGACCTGTTCGACTTGTCCGAACAGTCCGGCGACGGCGAGCGCACGCTTACCTTCCACCTTTCGGCGCGTTCCAGCTTCAGCGAACTGGCGGTGCGCGCGGTGTGCCGCGACGAAGAGCGCTGGTGGTCGATCACCGGCCGGCCGACCTATGACACCTTCAACAACTTCCAGGGTTTTCGCGGTTCGGGCGCGGATCTGACCGAGAAGCGCCGGTCGCAGGAACATGCCTCGCGCCTGGCGCATTTCGATTCGCTTACGGGCCTGTCCAACCGCTTCCGCATCTCGCAGACGCTGGAGAAGATTCTCAACGCGCCGCAGGAGCAGCAGCGGGAGTGCAGCGTGTTCCTGCTGGATCTCGACCGCTTCAAGCAGGTCAACGATACCATGGGGCACCCCGCCGGCGATGCGCTGCTCAAGCAGGTGGCGCAGCGGCTGGAGAGCACCGTGGGGGCGATGGGGCGCGTTGGCCGCCTCGGCGGCGACGAGTTCCAGGTCATCTTCCCCGGCAAGATCGATCGTGACGAATTGGGGCATCTCGCTGCGCGGGTGATCGAGGCGCTTTCGCAGCCCTATTCGCTGGAAGGCAGCCGGGTCACCATCGGCGCGTCGATCGGCATCGCGCTGGCGCCCGGCGATGGCGTGACCAGCGAGGCGCTGATCCGCAACGCCGACCTTGCGCTTTATGCGGCGAAGGACGGAGGGCGCGGCCGCTATCATTTCTACGCGGCCGACCTGCACAGCGACGCCGAAGAGCGTCGCAAGATGGAGAACGATCTGCGCGACGCCGTGGCGAACGGCGGGCTCGAACTCTATTACCAGCCGGTCGTGCAGACGGCGACCGAGAAGATCACCGGGTTCGAGGCGCTGCTGCGCTGGAACCATCCGCAGCACGGATTCGTTTCGCCGGCCAAGTTCATCCCGATCGCCGAGGATACCGGGATGATCGCCGCAATCGGCGAATGGGCGCTGCGCACCGCGTGCAAGGATCTGGCGCGCTGGCCCGCGAACGTGCGCGTGGCAGTCAACGTTTCGGCGTTGCAGTTCGCCAATCCGGCGCTGCCGTCTATCGTCACGCAGGCACTGGCCCATGCGCAGGTCGATCCGCAGCGGCTGGAACTGGAAATCACCGAAAGCGTGTTCATCAACGATGACGAGGGCACCGAGCAGATGTTCCGTGCGCTGAAGGCGATCGGCGTGCGCATGGCGCTGGACGATTTCGGCACCGGCTATTCCTCGCTCGGCTATCTCAAGAAGGCGCCGTTCGACAAGATCAAGATCGACCAGAGCTTCGTGCGCGGCGCAACCCAGCCGGGCAGCATCAACGGCGCCATCATCGCCTCGATCGTCAGCCTGGCCGAAGCGCTGGGGATGGAAACCACGGCGGAAGGCGTCGAGACGTTCGACGAACTGGATCTGGTGCGCGAACTCGGGTGCAGCCACGTGCAGGGTTATATCTACGAACGCCCGCTGTCCGCGCTGGACGCCGCGGCGCGGCTGTCCACCGGCCTGATCGCGGTGGCGCACGGCCCCCGTTCCGCCCGCGCGCCGCGCCAGGCCATGCTGCGCAAGGTGGTGCTGGAACATGGCGGCCACCGCTACAACGGCACGGTCCGCAACATCTCGCAATCGGGCGCGCTGATCGAAGGGTTGTGGAACGTGCCGCCTGAGACGAGTTTTCGGTTCTATCTGTCGGAAACCTACGCCGTCACCGCGATCTGCAAGTGGAGCGAGGGCGAGCGCATGGGCGTGGAGTTCGCCGAGCCGCTGCACCTTGACGAGAACGGGCGGATCGCGGCGGTGGCGGTGAAGGCGGTACCGGCCGTGCAGACCGAGCCGGCGGGACTGCGCAAGGTGGGATGACGAAGGTGGCTGACTTGTGCGCCCGCCGCTGCTAACGGCGGCGCATGACCGAGCTTGCACTGATCCGTAACTTCTCGATTATCGCCCATATCGACCATGGCAAATCGACGCTGGCCGACCGCCTGATCCAGTTCACGGGCGGTCTGACCGACCGTGAAATGAGCGCGCAGGTGCTCGACAACATGGATATCGAGAAAGAGCGCGGGATCACCATCAAGGCGCAGACCGTCCGCCTGAACTACAAGGCCAAGGACGGGCTGACCTATGAACTGAACCTGATGGACACCCCCGGCCACGTGGACTTCGCCTACGAGGTCAGCCGCAGCCTGGCCGCCTGCGAAGGCGCGCTGCTGGTGGTGGACGCGGCGCAGGGCGTGGAAGCGCAGACGCTGGCCAACGTCTATCAGTCGATCGAGCACGACCACGAGATCGTGCCCGTCATCAACAAGATCGACCTGCCCGCCGCCGAACCCGAGAAGGTCAAGGCCGAGATCGAGGAAGTGATCGGGCTAGACGCGAGCCAGGCGGTGCTCACCAGCGCCAAGAGCGGGATCGGCATCGAGGACGTACTCGACGCCGTGGTCGCGCGCATCCCGCCGCCCAAGGGTGACCGAACCCGCCCGCTCAAGGCGATGCTGGTCGACAGCTGGTACGATCCGTACCTCGGCGTCGTCATCCTGGTGCGCGTGGTCGACGGGGTGATCAGGAAGGGTCTCCAGGTCAAGTTCATGCAGGGCGGCACCGAGCACCTGATCGACCGCGTCGGCTGCTTCACGCCCAAGCGCGAGGAGCTGCCGGAACTGGGGCCGGGCGAGATCGGCTTCATCACCGCGCAGATCAAGGAAGTGGAGACCGCCAAGGTCGGCGACACGATCACCACGGTCAAGGCCGGCGCTGTTGAGGCTCTGCCTGGCTACAAGGAAGTGCAGCCGGTGGTGTTCTGCGGCCTGTTCCCGGTCGACGCCGCCGACTTCGACAAGCTGCGCGAAAGCATTGCCAAGTTGCGCCTCAACGACGCCAGCTTCAGCTTCGAGATGGAAAGCAGCGCGGCGCTGGGCTTCGGCTTCCGCTGCGGGTTTCTCGGGCTGTTGCACCTGGAGATCATCCAGGAGCGCCTGAGCCGCGAATACGATCTGGACCTGATTACCACCAGTCCGTCGGTCGTCTATCGCATCCAGTTGCGCGCGAGCAAGACCGACGACGCGCGCGAGATCCTGCTGCATAATCCTGCCGATTATCCCGATCCCAACCGGATCGAGCAGATCGACGAGCCGTGGATCAAGGCGACGATCTACACGCCCGATGAGTACCTCGGATCGATCCTGAAGCTGTGCCAGGACCGGCGCGGCATCCAGACGGGGCTGACCTACGTCGGTGGGCGCGCCCAGGTGAATTACGAGTTGCCGCTGAACGAGGTGGTGTTCGATTTCTACGACCGGCTGAAATCGATCAGCCGGGGATACGCCAGCTTCGACTACGAGCAGATCGGGCTGCGCGAGGGCGATCTCGTCAAGATGAGCATCCTCGTAAACAACGAGCCGGTCGACGCGCTGAGCATGATCGTACACCGCGCGGTGGCCGAGGAGCGCGGGCGCGGCATGTGCGAGCGGTTGAAGGACCTGATCCCGCGTCATCTCTTCAAGATCCCGATCCAGGCGGCGATCGGCGGCAAGGTCATCGCGCGCGAAACGATCGCCGCGCTGCGCAAGGACGTCACCGCCAAGTGCTATGGCGGCGACATCACCCGCAAGAAGAAGCTTCTGGAAAAGCAGAAGAAGGGCAAGGCGCGGATGCGCGAATACGGCAACGTGCAAATCCCGCAGGAAGCCTTCATCGCCGCGCTGCGCATGGGCGAGGAATAGCAGTCCAGCGGACCCGACGGCCGTTCCGTCAGAAGGCGTAGCCGATCGAGGCGCGCACCTGGCGCGGCTCGACGGGGTGGATGTGCCGGTCTTCGACGCCGTCCGCCGGTTCGCCTTGCAGCCGCGAGGCGTAGAAATAGGTGATGTCGGCGTCCTTCGCGTCGGACAGGTTGAGCACATCCAGCCCCAGCTTGATCCGGCCGCGCGTGTAATAGGCGCCGAGGTTCACCAGCGTGGTCGGATCGGAGCGCACGCTGTCGTCCTCGATCAGCGGCGCCGCGCCGAAATGGCGCAACCGCAGCGACGCGCTCAATCCCTTGCCGAAATCCACCGCCGCGCCGGCCGAAATCACGTTGCTGACCGCGTTGGGAATGAACGTGGCGCCGGGCGCGACGCCATGGAACCGGGCGTGCGTGGCGGCGGCCGAGGCGTCGAGCGTCAGCCAGCCGGTCGGCCGCCAGAACAGGCTGCCTTCCACCCCATAGCGGCGGGTGGCGTCGTTCGGCTCGGTCGTGCCGCCATCGCCCACGAACACCAGTTCGGAGCCGAGGTTCAGCCAGAACCCGACCAGCGACGCGGTGAAGCGCGGGGTTTCCACGCGCGCGCCCAGTTCCGCGCCGCGCGCCTTGACCAGCACTTGCACGCGCTCGGCCGGATCGCCGGTTGCCGGATCGACGCGGATCGACGCTCCGCGCACGTCGTTGGAATGGAAGCTCTCGCCATAATTGGCATAGAATTCGAGATGGTCCGCCGCACGCCAGGCCAGCGCGACCTTGGGGCTGAGCAGCGCGTCCGATCCCTTGCCCGAATTGACCGGGAGCGTGCGGGCCTCGACATCGTAGCCATAGATGTCGCCACGCAGACCCAGCGTCAGGCGCAGCCGGCCGGTCAGCGCGGCGGTCCCTTCGGCGAAGAGCGCGCCGGAATATTCATCGACCTTGTCCTGCCGCACCGTGTCGCTGCGCGCACCGGCGATAGAGCTGTAGAGGCCAATCGTGCCGATATGGTCCCAGCGGGCATCGCCGCCCACCGCGAACATGACGGGCACGCCGCCGAGCGGGACGGGCGCGAAATCGTGCCGTACAGACCCGCCGAACACGCCGCGCCGGTCCGCCTGCTGGAATTCGTCGCCGTTGACCGGATCGTTCAGGAAATAGGTGAAGTTCGAGGTCAGGCGGAAATCGTAATAGAGTGCATAGGCGTTGAGCCTGGTGCCGCCCAGCGTGGCGTTGGCGGTCAGCCCCAGCCGCGTGGTGCGCCCGCCCAACGCCGGATCGATAGTGCCCCAGCGGCTGATGAGGCCGCTGGCGATGGCGCGTTCGGGCACCTGGTCGGTGGCGTTCCAGGTGGCGTGATAGCCGGTGAAGCCCAGGCTCCAGCCATGGTCCTTCGTGCCCTGCGACAGCTTGAACAGTCCGTTCACCTTCTTGAGATCCTCGTCGAGATCCCAAGGACCGTTGGAGCGGGTGCCGTCGATCGCCACCAGCAGATCGCCATCGCCCACGCCCGCGCTGCCGGCGGCGAGCGCGCGGTAATAGCCGTACATGCCCACGGTCGCTTCGACGATGGGGCGGGCGAGGCGGCTGGCGGTGGTGAACTGCACCGTGCCGGCGGCCGAGAAATCGCCCACGTCGGCGAAATAGGGGCCTTTGCGGTAGTCGATCCGCTCGACCAGTTCGGGGATCAGGAAGTTGAGGTCGAGATAGCCCTGCCCATGGCCGTGCGTGCGCATGTTGACCGGCACGCCATCGACGAAGCCGGCGAAATCGGTGCCATGATCCAGGTTGAAGCCGCGCAGGAAATACTGGTTGGCCTTGCCCGTGCCCGAATGCTGCGTGGCGATCACGCCGGGCACGTTCTCGACCAGTTCGCCCACGCGGCTCAGCGGCTTGTTCTCGAAATCCTGATAGCCGACCACGCCCTGCGATCCGGAGATCGCGGTGCCGATCTGGGGCAGGGCACGACCATAGACGATAATGTCGCCCCCGTCGGTTGGCGGCGCGTCCTCGTCGGCAAGCGCGATCTGCGGGAAGGTGAGGCACAAAAGCGCCGCGATGGCGGCCATGACCGTTTCGGGCGCGCCGTTTTGCCCGGCTCGCGTTGCTTTGCCCACTGTCCGGCCATCCCGCCCCATTGTATGCAGAATTCAAAAATACTTCATACTATCTGGTGTTACAACCCTTATGCGTTTCTTCCACCTCTCGCCACGATCGCGCAATTTCGCGCTGTTCGCGGGGCGGTTCGGCGCTAGGGTGAAAGCAGCACCGCGCAGCAACGCGCGGACCGTGATCGCTAGAGGAGACGCATGGCCATTCCCGATGACATCTTTACCGAGCCCGAGAACGTCGATCCCGACGCGCTGGCCAATCTGGGGCCTTTGCGCCATCTGGCTGGCATCTGGGAAGGGCGCGGTGGCATCGACATCGCTCCGAAGGCTGACGGTCCGGAAAGGCGCGCCTATTACGAGCGGATCGAGATGCAGCCGATCGATCCGCAGGCCAATGGCCCGCAACTTCTTTACGGGCTGCGCTACCACCAGCACATCAACACCGCGGAGGAGGACATCACCTTCCACGATCAGGTGGGGTTCTGGCTGTGGGAGCCGGCGACCGGCCTTATCATGCAGACGCTGGCCATCCCGCGCGGGCAGATCGCGATGGCTTCGGGCCATGCCGGAAAGGACGATACGCGCCTTTCGCTGTCCGCCGAACGGGGCAGGACCGACTACGGCATCTGTTCGACCACCTTTCTGGAAGAGGCGTTCCGCACCGATCGTTACCAGATCGACGTGACCTTCAACGCCGACAGATCATGGAGCTACGTCAGCGACACGACGCTGGTGGTACGCGGCAAGGAGCCGTTCGCGCACCGCGACCGCAACAAGCTGGTCAAGGTGGGCGAGGCCGATCTCAACCCGTGGCTGAGCATCATCCGGGGTGGCGCGAAGCCATGACGGGCGAAGCCGGATAAGCGGAAACGGATAACGGAGGGGATATGACCTTATCGGCGAAAGTAGCCGTCTGCCGGGGCAAGGACGCCCCGTTCACGATCGAGGACGCCACGCTGGACGCGCTGCGGCCCGACGAACTGCGCGTGCGGATCGTGGCCTGCGGTGTGTGCCATACCGATCTGGCGGTGCGCGACGGGCAGCTGCCCGTGCCACTGCCGATCGTGCTGGGCCACGAAGGGGCCGGGATCGTCGAGGACGTGGGCAGCGCGGTCACCGTCGCGAAACCGGGCGACCGGGTGCTGATGAGCTTCAACAGCTGCGGCGATTGCCCGAGTTGCGCGGTCGAGGCGCCGACCTATTGCTACAACTTCTTCCCGCACAACTGGTCGGGCACCCGGGCGGACGGTTCGCCCACGCTCTTTCGCGATGGCACGCCGCTCCACGCCAATTTCTTCGGCCAGTCGAGCTTCGCCACCCATGCCATCGCGCACCAGCGCAACGTGGTGGTCGTGCCCGAAAGCGCCGCCGCAATCCCGCTGGAAAGATTGGCTCCGCTGGGCTGCGGTCTGATGACCGGGGCGGGCGCCGTGCTGCGCAGCATGAAGGTGCGCGCCGGTATGCCGATCGCGGTGTTCGGCACGGGCACGGTCGGCATCGCCGCGATCGCGGAGCGCCTGCACCTGACGCAGCCCGCCGTCAGCGCCGCCATTGCCGCGCTGGAGGAACGCCACGCCACGCGCCTGTTCGATCGCGTGGGGCGCGGGCTGGAACTGAACGACGCGGGACGCGCCTTCCTGCCCGAGGCGCGCGCTGTGCTGGCGCAGGCGGCCGATGCGCTGGGCGTGCTGGACGATCTGGCCGGGCTGAAGCGGGGCGATCTGCGCATCGCGGCCAGCCAGACGGTCGCGACGTACTGGCTGCCCCGCCGCATGGCCGCCTTTGCCGCCGCACACCCCGGCGTCACGCTGCATCTCGAAGTCGGCAACACCGCGCAGGCGGTGGCGGCGCTGCTGGCGGGCGCGGCCGATCTCGGCTTCGTCGAGGGCGGGGTGGACGAAGATCTTCTTGCCGTCGATCGGATCGGCGGGGACCGCCTCGCGCTCTATGCCGCGCCCGAACACCCGCTCGCCGGCCGCCCGCTCGCGCGCGAGGACATCGTGGCCGCGTGCTGGGTGCTGCGCGAGCAGGGATCGGGCACGCGCAACCACCTGGAGCACAGCCTGCACGCGCGGTTCGGCCTGACGCTGGCCGATCTCGACGTGCGGCTGGAGCTTCCTTCCAACGGCGCGGTGCTGGAAGCGCTGGGCGCAGGCGGGCTGGTGACGGCGGTATCCGATCTGGCCGCCGGGCCACGCGTGGCGGCGGGCCTTGTCCGCGAACTCGATTGCGCGCTGGTCGAGCGTGATTTCCTGCTGCTGCGGCATCGCGCACGGCGCGTCAGCCGCGCGGCACAAGCGTTCCTCGATACGGCACGGGACTGATCCGTCTGCAGACCGTCGGGTGCCTGCGGCTTGAAATGCGCGGTTTTGATTGACTTTCGTGCCCGGCCACCTACCGCGCGCTTTCATATCCAGTTCATCCGGCGGATCGTTAGAGCACGTCGCCCGCGGACTGCTCCCAATCCAGCCGAGAAGCCCTGTTCCATGCCGTTTTCGACCCTTCCTGAATCCGTTGCCGCCGCGCTTGCCGAGCGTGGCTATCAGGCGCCCACCCCGGTGCAGGCCGCCGTGCTGGAGCCGGAGGCGCAAGGGCGCGACTTGCTGGTGTCGGCGCAGACCGGCTCGGGCAAGACGGTGGCGTTCGGCGTCGCCATGGCGGAAGACCTGCTTGCCGCCCGCGGGATTCCCGATGGCGCGAAGGCACCGCGCGCGCTGGTGATCGCCCCCACGCGAGAACTGGCGCTGCAGGTCAGCAAGGAACTCGCCTGGCTGTTCGGCAAGGCGGGCCTGCGCATCGTTACTTGCGTCGGCGGGATGGACCCGGTGCGCGAACGGCGCGCGCTGTTTCAGGGCGCCGACATCGTCGTCGGCACGCCCGGCCGCCTGCGCGATCATCTGGAACGCGGCGCGCTCGACCTCTCTGCCGCAGCCTTCGCGGTGCTCGACGAAGCGGATGAAATGCTCGACATGGGCTTCCGCGACGATCTCGAGGAACTGCTCGACGCCACGCCCGAAGGCCGTCGCACCTTCCTGTTTTCGGCGACGATGCCCAAGCCGATCCAGGCGCTGGCAAAGCGCTATCAGCGCGATGCCCTGCGCGTCTCGACGATCGACGAACGGCAAGGCCATGGTGACATCGCCTACGAGGTGGTGACCGTTTCGCCGGCCGACATCGAGCACGCCGTCATCAACCTGCTGCGCTTCCACGAAGCGGAAACGGCCATGCTGTTCTGCGCCACGCGCGACAACGTGCGCCACCTGCACGCCACGCTGGTCGAACGCGGCTTCGCGGCGGTGGCGCTTTCGGGAGAGCACAGCCAGAACGAGCGCAACCATGCGCTGCAGGCGCTGCGCGATGGCCGTGCGCGGGTCTGCGTGGCGACCGACGTGGCCGCGCGCGGCATCGACGTCGCCACGCTCAGCCTCGTGATCCACGTGGAGGTGCCGCGCGATGCCGAAGTGCTCCAGCATCGCTCCGGCCGCACCGGACGCGCCGGACGCAAGGGCACGGCCGTGCTGATTGTGCCCTATCCGCGCCGCCGCCGGGTGGAGGGCATGTTGCGCGCCGCGCGCATTTCCGCCGACTGGATCGCGGTGCCCGATGCCGAGGTGATCCGCCAGCGCGACCGCGAACGCCTGCTGGAAATCCTGACGCAGCCGGTGGAGGCGAGCGAGGCCGATCTTGCGCTGGCCGGGGAACTGCTGTCGCGCCGCGATGCGATCGAGATTGCCGCCGCGCTGGTGCAGGCGCACCGCAAGGCGATGCCCGAGCCCGAGGAATTGATCGACATCTCCACGCGAGAAGGCAAGCCGGAGCGGGGCAAGGAGCATCACCGCGAAGGCTTCGACGATATCGTGTGGTTCCGCATGGACATCGGCCGGCGCCAGAACGCCGATCCGCGCTGGATTCTGCCGCTGCTGTGCCGCCGCGGACATATCACCCGGAACGAGGTGGGCGCGATCCGCATCGCGGCCAACGAGACATGGTTCCAGATCCCCCGTACCCTGGAAGCGCGCTTCGTCGCGGCGGTGAAGCGCACCGCGCGCGAGGACGCCGGCGATGAGAGCGGCGTCACGATCGAACTCGCGGCCGAACCGCCGCGCGATACCGCCCGGCGCAACGCGCGCCAGCAGCGGGGTGGCCCCAACGATGGACCCAACGACAGGCCCCGTCCGAATGGCCCGCGCGGCAATCACGGGGCGGCCAAACCGCATCGGCCAGGCGGCCCCGGCTCCGAAAAGCGCCCGCACCGCAAGGGCAAGCCGGCGCAGGCGCGCTAGGGTCATGCGGTCGGGCTGTGTCCTCAGCCCGGCGTGACCAGCGGCGCCAGCGCGATGGCCGCGCCGGTCAGGGCAATCAGCCCGCCAATGGCAAGCTGCGCGGGGGGCACGATCTGCCGCACGGGCAAGGCGATGGCGTTTTCGATCTGTTTCATGCCTTCATGATGGGGGTAGCCGCCGAGAAAGTCTCGCGGATTTCCCCGATCACTGTGATCCACGATCTTGCTGGCGCTTTCGCACGATGAAGCGTCCGTGTGCGGTGATGTCAGCCCGCCACCCAGTTGCCGTGGAAGCCTGCCGGCACGCGATGCGGCAGGTGGACCACGCCGACCGGCGGGGCCTCGAAGCGCATCGCGTCCAGCACCACGAAGTCGGTGGTGTCTTTCGCCATGTCGACGACGAAGCCCATAAGCCAGCCTTCGCCTTCCGCCGCGTCTTCGGACGCGGGGACGAACACGAATTCGCCCGGATGCCGGCGCGGACCGAAATCGTGAGCCTGCCGCGTGCCCTCCACCAGATCGTGCCGGAACAGCCGGGTATCGCCGATGAATTCTGCCGCCGGATCGGTGGGCACGGCCATGGCATAAGCATAGCGATAGGGCTGCCCGAAGCGGCGTTCGTCGGGACGGGGGAATTCCTGCGGGGTGGCGTCGATCGTGGCGATCGCCACCGTCCCGGTCGCGGGATCGATCGTCCAGCGCTCCAGTCCGCGCGCCGCGCCGTCGGGGCCGACGGCTTCCGGGCCGAACATCGTGCCATAGGCGCAGACATCCATGATCACCGCACCGTCCGCCCGGTCAAAGGCGTTGGCGACGTGGAACACGCTGCATGGCTCCACGTCGCACCAGATCACGTCCGCCGCCGCGCCCGTTCGCGGAAGCAGGCCCACGCGCGCGCGGTGCTGCGGGTTCCAGCGATAGGGGAAGGGCTTGCCCGCCATCGCCGCCGGCAGCGAGAAGGTTACGGGCAGGTCCAGAATTACCACGTAGCGCGCGGTGATCGCGCAATCGTGGATCATCGGGCCGTGTTCCACCGGGATCGGCAGTTCGCGTGTCACCTTGCCGTGGGCGTCGACGACGACATGGCGGACCTCGCCCGGATTGTGCGCGCTGTAGCAGATCGCGTGGTTCTCTCCGGTCATCGGGTCGAGGTGCGGGTGCGCGGTGTAGGAGCCGTGCAGCGTGCCGCCGAAGGCATCGTACTGCTGGTCACCCAGCGTGGGGCCAAGCTTCACCGGATAGCTGCCGGCTTCGACCAGCGCGTAAGTCTGTCCGCCGATCGCAAGGACATTGGTGTTCACGGTGTCGAACAGGTTGCGCGGGCCGGGGGCCTTGGGCACGCCGAGCGCCTCGCCCACCCGTTCCGACCGGATCCAGCGGTTGCGATACCATTGCGCCCTGCCGCTCGCGAGTTTCAGCCCGTGGACCATGCCATCGCCGGAGAACCAGTGATAACTGGCCGGATCGGGTGCGATCGGGTTGGGGCCGATGCGCAGGTAGCAGCCGTCCAGCGCGGCGGGAATCGTGCCGTCCACGGCGAGGTCGGTGATCGTGTGTTCCGCCGTCATCGGGCGGTGGATGCCGGAAAGGAAGGGATGGTCGGAAACGGGAGCGGGCGCACAGGCCAGTTCCTCGTCGATTTTGGTGGCCATGATCATCTCCCTATGTTTACGGTGTGAACATGGCGAGTAATGATAACAGTGTCAACATGGATCGGAGGTACCACCACGGTGATCTGCGCGCGGCGCTGATCGAGGCGGGACTGCGCTTGCTTGAGACGCGCGCGGCGGACGATCTTTCGCTGCGCGAGGTGGCGCGCGCCGTGGGGGTCAGCGCGACCTCGGTCTATCGCCATTTCCCCGACAAGGCTGCCCTTCTGGCGGCGCTCGCGGCGGACGGGCTGGAGCGGCTCGGCGCGGCGCAACGGCAGGCGGCTTTGGCGGCAGGCGGCGGAGCGGCCGGCTTTGCCGCAACGGGGCGGGCTTACGTCCGCTTCGCGCTGGCGAACCCGGCGCTGTTCCGCATGATCTTCACATCGGCTCCGCCGTCGGCGGATCATATCGATGGCACCGACGCGATGGCGTTCCTGCGCGCCAACGCGGCGCAGGCGGCGGGTGTCGCGCCGGACAGCCGCGCGGCCGAGGTTCGTTCGATCTGGGCGTGGAGCCTGGTCCACGGGCTTGCCATGCTGATGCTCGACGGACAGGTGCCGGCGGACGAGTCTCTGGTGGACGAGGTGGTGGCGCTAAGCTGACGGGCTACCCGTCCGGCTGCCGGGATGCGAAGGGGCGGGCGCCGCGCGTGATGAGGCGCGCCGCTTCGTGCCGCATCCGCTCGAAGCCCGGCGCGTCGCCCAGCTTGTTCGCCATGTGCAGCACGATCAGCCCGTGCAGCGCCGCCCAGTAGGACTGCGCGATCGCGTCGGGATCGCCTTCCAGCAGTCCTTCGGCCACCATGTCGCGCACATAGCCTGTCATCGTCGTCCGCGAACGCGCTTCGGCGCGGCGCAGGTCGTCGGTGCGTTCGCTGTCGGGCTGGTTGTAGGCGAAGATGAGCTGGTACGCTGCCGGCTCGGTAAAGGCGAAGGCGACATAGGCGTCGCCGATCGCGCGCGAGCGCTGCCACGGATCGTCCGCGCTGGCATAGGCCGCCTCGATCCGGTCGGAAAAGCGGTCGTGCGCGGCGGCGCGCGCGGCGGCCAGCAGTTCACCCTTGCTGGCGAAATAGCGGTAGAGCGAGGCGGCGGTCCAGCCCATCTCGGTCGCGATCGAACGCAACGAGGTGCCGTCGATGCCGCGCGTCGCGATCTGGCGCTCGGTCGTGCGCAGAATGCGTTCGCGCACCGCGCCAACCTGTTCCTCTGTCAACGATACGGCCATGGCCCTTGCCATACTAAACGGCGTTTATTATGCAATTGCTAAACAGTGTTTAGTAGTGATCCGGGAGGAAGATTCCATGAACGCACCTGTCCGCTATCCGCACGTGTTCTCAGAACTGGCGATCGGTCCGCATCGGCTGAAGAACCGGATCATCATGGGGTCGATGCACACCGGTCTGGAAGACGTGCCGGATGCCGCCGAACGGCTTGCCGCCTATTTCGTCGATCGCGTGAAGGGGGGCGTCGGCATGATCATCACCGGCGGCATCGCGCCGCACGCCACCGGTGGCGTTGGCGCGAAGCTATCCGAACCGTCCGAAGTGCCGCTGCACCGGCACGTGACCGACGCCGTCCACGCCGCCGATCCCGACGTGAAGATCTGCATGCAGATCCTCCACACTGGCCCACTGGCCGGAACCCCCGATTGCGTCGCGCCATCGCCGGTCAAGTCGCGCATCGGCGCCTATGTCCCGCGCGAACTGGATGAAGCGGGAATCGAGGAGATGATCGCCGCGTTCGCCAATTGCGCGAAGCTGGCGCGGGAAGCGGGCTATGACGGCGCCGAGATCATCGGTTCGGCCGGCTACCTGATCTCCACCTTCCTTGTCGAAAAGACGAACCAGCGCACCGATCGCTGGGGCGGTTCGTGGGAAAACCGGATGCGCTTTCCGCTGGAAGTGGTGCGCCGCGCGCGCGCGGTGGTCGGCCCGGACTTCCTGCTGATCTTCCGTATCCCCGCCATGGACATGCTCCAGGGCGGACTGGCGTGGGACGAGGTCGTCTCGCTGGCGAAGGCGCTAGAGGCCGAAGGCGTCGACGTCATCAGCACCCATTTCTGCTGGCATGAAAGCTTCGTGCCCACGATCGCGACGATGGTGCCGCGCGCGGCCTTCACGCAGGTGACCGGGCGGCTGCGCAAGGAACTGGCGATCCCGCTCATCACCAGCAACCGCATCAACATGCCCGATGTGGCGGAAGCCGTCCTTGCGCGGGGGGATGCCGATCTCGTTTCGATGGCGCGGCCGATGCTGGCCGATCCCGATCTGGTCAACAAGGCGCGCGAGGGGCGCGAGGACGAGATCAACACCTGCATCGGCTGCAACCAGGCCTGCCTTGACCATACCTTCACCCGCCAACTGACCTCATGCCTCGTCAACGCGCGCGCCTGCCGCGAAACCGAGGTCGTGATGCGCCCGGCGCAGCGCCGCAAGCGGATCGCGGTGGTCGGCGCGGGGCCGGCCGGTCTCGCCTTCTCGACGCTCGCGGCGGAACGCGGGCACGACGTCACCCTGTTCGATGCGGCGGATGAAATCGGCGGGCAGTTCAATCTCGCCAAGCGCATCCCCGGCAAGGAGGAGTTCCACGAGACCCTGCGCTATTTTCGCCGGATGATCGACGTGCACGGGGTCACGCTGAAACTGGATACGCGCGTCGATGCCGCGATGCTGGCGGACGGCGGCTTCGACGAGATCGTGATCGCCACGGGCATCAGCCCGCGCCGGCCCGATCTGCCCGGCATCGATCATCCCAAGGCCGTGCGCTACATCGACGTGATCGCGGGCAGGGCGCCGGTCGGCCGCAAGGTGGCGATCATGGGGGCGGGCGGCATCGGCTTCGACGTGGCGGAACTGATCACCCACCAGGGCACGTCGGCCGCGCTCGATATCGACGTGTTCGCCCGCGAATGGGGCATCGATTTCCGCAATCATCCGCGCGGCGGGGTGACCGGCGTGGAACCGGTAGTGGCGCGCAACGATCGCGAGGTCACGCTGATGCAGCGCAAGGCCACCACCGTGGGCAAGGGGCTCGGCCGCACCACGGGCTGGACCCACCGTCTCACGCTTCAGCGCCGGTGCGTTCGCATGGTCGGCGGCGTCGAATACCTGCGCATCGACGATGCCGGGCTGCACACGTTGGTCGAAGGTCAGCCGGTGTTGTTCGATGTCGATACCGTGATCGTCTGCGCAGGCCAGGAACCGGCGCGCGGATTGCACGATGACCTGGCGGCGGCGGGCATCCGCTCGCACCTTGTCGGCGGCGCCTGTGAAGCGGCGGAGCTCGATGCCAAGCGTGCGATCCGGCAAGCGACCGAACTGGCGATGGAGGTGTAAACGCGGTCTGTGCGGCTTCGCTGTTTCTCCCTTCCGGCACTCTGGCACAAGGAAGAGGAAATGGCTCCCTGAGTAGGATTATAACTTTCACGCATTCCTGCGATCGGACACCCGGGGAAATCGGCATTATTGCTGGGTTTATGGCCTTCATACCTCCACGAATATCCATTGACATTTTATTGGAGCCACGGATAAACGTGGGAACGTATGAGGGACCGAAGGGGGCTCTCGGTTTGTGGGAACGGCATGGGCAAGCTGACTGTCATCAAAGTCCGCAGCGCGAAACCGCAGCGCGATCGGACGGGGAAGGCCGTCACCACGCGCTTTGCAGACGGCGGCGGTCTCTACCTGATGATCAAGCCGACCGGCGCCAAGTCATGGATATTGCGCATCCAGGTGGACGGGAAGCGTCGCGACATTGGCTTGGGCTCGGTTGACCTGGAGGGGCCCTCGCCGGCAGTGTTCGCCGCTGGCGACGCCCGGCTGGACGAAGTGCCCTTGATGCTTCGCCGGTCGCTCACACTAGCCGAAGCGAGAGAGAAGGCAGCGGCGCTGCGCAAGCTCGCGAAGGCTGGCATGGATCCGGTGATTGAGCGCGATCGCGAGCGGCGCATTGTGCCGACGTTCGCAGAGGCGGTGAAGGAGGCCCACAAGGCGTTGGCGCCCGGCTGGGCGGACCGAACTGCCGCCGCATTCCTTTCATCGCTCACCGAGCACGCGGTGCCCAAATTGGGGGCGATCAAAGTTAACTCGATCGGTTCGAGCGAGATCATCGCGGCCCTGTCGCCTATCTGGAATGACAAGCCGGTGATCGCGCGTAAGGTGCGGGCCCGGATCATGCAGGTGCTCGCCTTCGCCAAGGCGCGCGGCTGGCACGCTGATGCGCTGCCCGATGCGCGCGAGCTCCGCGGCGGCCTCTCGAAACAAGCGCGCGGTGGCAACTTCGCTGCCATGCCGTTTGCCGATGTGCCGAAATTCGTCGCCGATGAACTGGCCAAACCGGCCGCGGCGAGCCGCCAAGCGGTGCTGTTCACGATCCTGACGGCCGCGCGTTCCGGCGAGGTGAGGCAGGCGCGCTGGGCGCAAGTCGACCTCGCGGCCATGACTTGGACCCGCCCAGCGGACATCATGAAATCAGGCGTGGCGCACGTTGTGACACTGTCGCCCGCGGCGGTCGCTTTGCTCGAGGCGTGGATGCCAGAGGAGGAGAATCGCAAGGGGCTGATCTTCCGCGGGCAGCGTGGCGGCGCGTTGTCGGACATGTCGTTGACCAAAGCGCTCAGGACGGCTGGCCGAACGGAGACCGTTCACGGGTTCCGCTCCGCCTTTAGGGACTGGGCAGCGGAGCGCATGCCGACGATACCGGCGATGGTTGCAGAGATGGCGCTCTCGCACCGCGTGGGCACCGCTACGGAGCAGGCCTATCTGCGCAGCGACCTTCGCGAGATGCGGCAGCGGCTGATGGAAGGATGGGGCCGTTTCGTGGCGCCATCGCTGTCCGGAGCTGTCGACAACGTCGTTCCGCTCAGGGCGGAGGCATCTGGGCAATGACTTTGAGACTGAACCTTTACCACGCCCAGCCCTTCTCCGGTCCTGCAACAGGTCCGGACGATATCCGATATTCGAGTTTCGGGGTGAGATAGCCCTGAAAGAACGGACCGGCTGGTGTTCGCCCACCAGCCGGTCCTCCACACCAGCAAAGGAGTGCTGACATGGCTGCCGACCAACTACGGGGCTCCCGCCTCGACTTCAATGACGTTGCCTCGAATAGGGGAAATGCCATCGGGGATGATCGTGAGAATAGGCCCGCGCTGGGCGGTCTTGTTTCGCGCCGCGCCCTGATCGCGGGGGCAGGGACTGTCGCCGCGCTCGCTGCCGCGCCAATCGCTCTTGCGGCCGGCGCACCAGACGCTGCGATACTCGCGGCCTGGGCGCGCTATAGCGCCGCCCGGGATGACCTCGACAAGCTTCCCCACTCCCTCGACTCCGACGAGGAACGCGAGGCCGAAGCGCCTTTTTGGGCAATCTGCGATGAAGCCGAGGCGATTATCCGGGACACAAAAGCTGCGACTGCGGCCGGCGCCGCGGTGCAGATCAAGCTCGCGCTCGGCTATAATCTCACCCACGATTCGCATCACCGCGCTTTGCGCGCCGGGAACTTCGATACGCTTGCGGACGCCGAACTTTATGGCGATGAACACCTGTTGGTGTCAGCTCTGCGGTCCCTCGAGAAGATGGGGGCGGGGGCATGACAGTGATCATTCAAAGCAACGAATCAAACCGCCTCCACTCTGCATGGCTCCACGCCGCGGCTGAGTTGCAGCTTGCCCTCCACGCTCCTGGGAACGAGGGAGCCGATCTGCCCGAGGAGCTTGATAAATCGCTTGGCGACGCAGAGCACGCCGCACTGCTTGCCTTCCTGCTTCATCCGGCCAGCACTGCGCCAGAATTGTCGAGGAAGCTGAGAGTGTTTCGGGATGCGGATGCCTACTGCTGCCCGGAAGCGGCGGAACTGGTGGCGCAGCTGGCGGAGGACGCGCGCCGCTTGGCGTTCACTCCATCTGCAGCCCGGCCGGGAGTGCCGCTCGCCCGCGTCGTTCGGGAGGCCGTTGCATGACGCCCTTGGACTTGAATCTTGCCGCCTACTCGCCAACCGAGCTCGATGATCTGGCGGAGACCGTCGCCGAGATCCTGCGCACCGTTGCCAGACCTGCCGATCTGGAAGCGCACCGCCGGATATCCCAGGCAATGGAAGGGGCTATCGCGCGTCATCGCGCTCGCGCTCTTCGGGCGGGCACGACTGCCGCAGTGCTCGCTCTGCCGGTGCCAGGGTAACGCGAGCACTGGCGACCAATCCGCCTGGTGCTATCATCGTAGGGCGGGGCTAGGCCGGCCAGCCGAACGCGGGAACCTCCGACCCGCTGCCCCGTCACCCTTCGGAGCCGCCACGGAGGGCGGAATGAACGAGATCGAGCTAGAGCAAGCGTCTCGGCTGGTCCGGCGATATGCCGATTTCGGGATAGACGTCTGGCCACTGTTTCCTGACGACGCAGTGCCAATGACTGAGGCGCATCGCCGGGCCTTTGCCCGATTGTGGTGGCGGCACAAGCAGGCGGCGCCGTCGATTGACGAGATCAAGACCATTCTGGAACGTTGCTCGATAAGCGGTCTCACCTCTGATGGCGTGGAATTGCTCCGCGACAAGCTCGCGATTCTGCAGATTCCGCGTTGGGATGATCAAGATGACGGACCTCTGGGCAGGGTGCCGAATTGGCCGCAAGAGGTTTTGCGGCGGCGATTGCCTGAGGTGGCTAATGCTGCCGCTGACTTCTGCCTTGATGCCACCGCTGCCGCAGCTCGAGAGGCCCACTTTCTCCGGAAGGCTGTCGAGATCATGGACCCGGAGGGCAATATCAAAGCGCCAGTAACCAGTCGCCTGATTTTGGCTCGAAAGCGGGCAGACGCAATCATCGAACTGATGAACGCGATAGAGCAGCTGCAGCAGTTACTTCCGCCTCCCGTTCCGCGCAAATTCGCACCGTGGCATGAGGATGCACGGTTCCTCGCTGAGGCACTGTCGCGCGTCGCAGAGGAGGCCGGGATATCGATCGGTTTGTCCCGTGCTGATGCACGGGGTGTGCGTCTTGTGGCGATGATCTTGGACCGGCTGGGCATAGCCTCGCCGACGCCAAACGCGGTCGCTCACGTATTGCGGCCAGGCGTCGCGGATTGATCCCCAGCAATTCGCGACCGTCGCGAATTCATCGCGGTGAACTTGCAGCGTTACACTCACGCAGCTTGCAGGCCATCTGATTCCACACGTTTCCAAGTGGAATTAGGAGGTAGTGCGATGTCCGCAACCGCTCTTGAGCTTCCCCCAGTAGAGATCGATCCCGCAACTGCCGCCCCGTTGGTTTATAGCATCCAATCGGCGGTGCAGGTTTCGACCCTGAGCATGAGCCGGATTTACGAATTGATCGCCGAAGGGCGGTTGACAACGACCAAGATCGGCAAGCGGCGCCTCATCCACGCGGACAGTCTGCAACGGCTGTTGGCTGAGGGTTGCTGAGATGTCCGCCCCCGCCGCGCGTCGCGGCAGGGGTGGAGGCAAGGCGGAGTTGCCGGGCAGCACTTCCGCTTCGCCGCTTACCCTCGCTGCGCTTCGCGCACAACGCCTGGCCGTCCGATATGGGTTGTCGATCGAGCACGCGGCCATAGTCGCTGCGCTCGCATTCGGGGCCGCCGGTGGCTGAGGTCATGCCCAGGAGCGCGCCATGGGGCAGTTGAAGTGGTACAAGCGCGATCCGAGCGCCGCCCTCAATGGCATGATGGAACTCACGCTCGAGGAGCGCGGGGCCTTCAACACCGTCCTTGATCTGATTTATTCGCGCGATGGCAACTTGCCCGATGATGAGCACTTCATCGCCGGCTGGCTGCGGGTTGATGTTCGAATCTGGCGACGGATACGGGCGAGCCTGATCACGCGGGGCAAGCTGTTTGTTGCAGATGGTGCCCTTCGAAATGAACGGGCCGATGCAGAGGTACTTGCAGCCCTAAGTCGGGTCGGAAGTGCAAGAGAGGCAGGCCGTGCCAGTGCGCGCAGCAAAGCCAGTAGGTTGCATGGCAATCAAAGGAAAACCAATAGTTTAGAGCCAACGGACGTTGAAACGAGCGCCGCAACAGTCGTTTCAACTAACCACAACCACTACCAGAATTCGGTAGAGATAAACTCTACCGCCGCAGCTGCGGCGCCCGTTCTCTTTGCCCCTGCCGATGATGTCCGCCCGGCTGGTGCTCCGCCTAAGCCGGGCAGGAGCGCGGATGACGTCAAGCGCGCGATCTTCGCCAGTGGTCTGGCTTTGCTGATCGGGCAAGGCATTCCGGAAAGCCGTGCGCGCTCCATGATCGGGCGCTGGCGCAAGGATCACAGCGACGGCGCAGTGCTGGACGCGATCATCCGCGCCGAAGTCGAGCAACCATCGGAGGTGGTCGAATGGATCAATGCTCGCCTCAATCACTCGAAAGGAAAGCGAAATGGACAAGCCCCGAACGGGCCAGGACCAATGCAGCGCCTTGGCGCTCACCTCGCCGCAGAGTTCACAAGCGCTGGCTGATCCCGCCGCGCAGTCGATACTTCCCGCGGTCGCCATCGCTGAGCTGGCAGCCGTGTTGACCCTTTGCGCACCGGCAGGAATGACGCTCGAGGCGCGCGAAGAGTGGCTCCGGGTGGCCTATTTGACGCTCGCCGACGTGCCTGAAGATCTGTTCGTCGATGCTGCGCGGGCCGCGCGTCTGTCCTGCAAGCACCCTGCGACGATAGTCCCGGCCATCGCTGCGCACGTCGCGGAGCGCAAGGCCCTGCGCCAGCGTGTTCGGGAGATACAGGCCTTGGCCGGGTATGCGGAGATCGCTGGCAGCACCCCCCGCGTCGTCTGGCGACCGACGCCGGAAGAGCTGGCCCAAGTCAAGCGAGAGGTGCAGGCCGCCATAGGGGCCAACGCATGAGCCGCCGCCCGACCGCCCGCGTCCCGCTGTTCAGCTCAAAGGTTTCCTCCACCGACTTCAGGCGCGTGAAGCCGCCGGCAAAGAAGGCTGCATCGATCTATCAGACGCCCGAGTACAAGGCATGGCGTGCGGCCGTGATCGAGCGCGCTGGCGGGCGGTGCGAAGCGCCCAACCCCGATGGGACACGGTGCCGGAAGGCCGCGCCTTATCACCGGATGTTCGCCGACCACCGGCGCGAGCTTCGCGACGGCGGCGCACCGTTCGACCTGAGCAATGGCCAGTGCCTCTGCGGAGCGCATCACACGGCCAAGACCATGGCGGCCCGAGCCGCGCGACGGTTCGCGCGGTGATAGCAGCCGTGCCGCTGCCTTGCCGAGCCCGCATCCGTGGCTGGTCCCCCTCCCACCCCCAATGGGGTTTCGTCGTGAAGTCGGCCAGGGACCGTCAACCACGTTTGGCGCACGCAGAGATTTTTTTCCGGGGCGGAAATTTTCGGGCGTCTTTTCGGGTCGATGGAAAGAAAATCAGGGGTGATTTTTCGGGGTCAGAGGCCCTCACTTTCGCCCGCCAAAGCGCCAGAATTGCCCAGAAATCGGGCACAATGCCGCATCCGCAGCTCTCGCTGATGGAGCGCGATTTTTTTGCCGGCGAGAATATTTTGCCGGAAAGAAAATACGGCCCGCGGAAATAAAATGGCCAGGCTTCGCCTCGCGCTGCAGATCCCCGCGCCATTGCACGGCCGCGCGGCGGATTTTGTGCGCCAGGCGGTTGAGCGCGAGATCGAGGTGGAGGAGGCTGCGGCGGAAATTCTCGCGCTGGCCATCGAAATCCGGAGAACTCCAGTTGATCGGCGGCTGCCAGCGCCCCCGCCCACGCTCGCAGAGGTCCGGGCCGATATTCGCCGCCTGCCGCTCAGCGATCGCGAGCAGCTGGCGCCACTATTCTCCCCCGCATACCTCCGCGCGGCCCGGCTGGCGGAGCGCGATGCTGCGATCTTGGAAATGGCGGCCGGGCGGCAGGGCAACGCGAGCCAGCTGGCGCGTCAGGTGCATGATCGGTTGGCGCGCTATCGGCTTGGGTCCTGGCGTTTCGAACACGGGCAATCCGCACCGTTCGATCCTCGCAATCGCCTTCCGCATCGCGTCTTGGCGCTGACAGGCGGGCGCGTTCCTGAGGTCAACTCCATTCGAAAACTCTTCAAGAGTTGACCGTCAAAACGGCTTTTTTCGGTCAACCGCCGGTCGCATCACACCCGAAACGGAAGGAAACCCATGGCAAGTATTCTCTCCCCGAGCCGCAAGCGCGAAAAGCCAGGCAGCATCCGCGCCGAATTATCCAAGCTGCGCCAGGCCTGCGAGGTCACCGTGGCGGAAATCGAAACCGTCCAGCGCGAGCTCAACACCTGCGAGGACGAGAAGCGCATTTCGGGCTTGATCGCCAGGGAACGGGCCGCTTCGAATCGTCTCCGCGCGATCGAGGGCGATATCGCAGCCGCTGTCGAGCGGCTGGCCGTGGTGGAGGCCATCGAGCGTGAGCAGCAGCTGCGCGCGCTGCGAGCACGATACGGCGACGCGGTCAAGGCGTTCGCCGCCAAGGCCGATGGCGTGATCAGCGCGATCGGCGAGGTCGTCGACGCCCTAGAAGCTATCGGCGACGCCGGGTTCGCCCACGAATTCCAGATGATGCCGCGCCCACCGATCATCGGCGACGGCACGCTGGCCCATGGTGTGCTGGTGCGCCGCGATATCGTCGACGCATACGTCGAGAACGTTACTGCGGCGCTCACTCCGCCCAAGCGCGCTGTGGCAGTGGTGCCGCCGATCACGCCGGTGCCGGCCGCGATTGACGCTTCGCTGCCTGCCGCTCAGCGCAACCTTCGCGCCGGTGACCCGAGTGTCGGAAAGGGCTTCTGGACTGGTAACGAACCGCAAGCTCCGGCGCCACAACGCCGCGCACCGCTGCGCGAGACGGCCGAACCGGGCGAGCGGCTGTTCATGCTGATCCGCGGCACGCTGGAATTGCCACGAAAGGGGCAGCTGCAGCACGGTGATGTGGTCAGCCTTCGCCCCGACGAAGGGGAGCCGCTGGTGATGAAAGGCGCCGGCGACTGGGTCGCTGCCGATGTGGTCGCTTCGATCGATGCCTCGCTGGGTGAGCCGGTATCATCGGCCGAAGTATCTCAACCGCTCGGCGCAGAGCCGGAGGGGGCCGCAGAGCCTCCCGCTGCGGAAGCCGAGCTCGCACGGGAGCAAGCGGCATGACGAGTTTGAACAATCTCCGCGTCCGCGTTGGCGTCGTGGCACCGGCCGGCGCGGCAACCCCGGTCTTCGTCGACGCCCAGAGCCAGCCATTCCACGCGCCAACGCGCCGGATCACGTTGACGCAGGATTTTACCCAGGAATGCCCGCCCGGCTGGCCGGCACCGCCAAGCATGGCGGGGGCGGGGCCTGCGAACGCATGGTGTCCGCGCACCATCCCCGCCGGCACCACGTTCGAATCGTTCGCCAACGTCGCCGCTGCGCTCGTCGCCGCTGGCGGCGCCAGCTACGCCTGAGAGGACCCGCTATGAGCAGAATGACGCGCTTTCTCGACACTCAGACGACGGTGTTGGGGCCCCTCAGGGTGGAAGCCGTGGCCGGAACGTCCGAAATGGCCCGCGATGGCCATCGGGTGCTTATGAGCGGCATGGATTTCTCGACGTTCATGCGGTCGGGAATCATCCTCTGGGGTCATGATCCGGACCAGCCCGTAGGCGTGCCCGTTTCCTGCCGCGTCGACACGGCCGGAAATCTGCGGCTCACTGTCGATTTCGCTCCGGAAGGCACCAGCGAGCGGGCCGACGAAGTGCGGCGCATGGTCAAGAGCGGCGTAGTCAGAAATCTATCGATCGGCTTCACCCCGTTGGAGGCTGAACCCCTGGACCCGCGCAACCCGCGTGGCGGGCAGCTTATCAAGCGCAGCGAACTTCTTGAGGTCAGCTTCGTGAGTGTCCCGGCCGACGCCGGTGCGATCGTGACGGCGCGCACGGCCGTCGCCGGTGCTGGCGCTGATCCCGACTTTCACGAACGGCAGCGCTCGATTCGCGAGCTCGCCAACGTGCATGCTGACCTCGAGGCGCGAGAGCGCCGGCGGGAAGCGATGGATATCCAGTCTCGCGGGTATCGCCAAGAGGCGGAAATTGCCGAAATGCAGGAGCGCCACCGGCGCGCGCAACAGGCAGCCCAGGAGCGCAAGCACATCGAAGAACGCCGACGGCGGGCGCGGGCATATACTGCCCTGACTGGGCGGCTGGTCTTCTGACAGCGCGTGAAATCCGCGCGGGTGGCGCGGGGCTTTGAGCAGGTCACCATCCACCCCGGGTCCCGCCGGCGCGCTCGCAGGACTGATCATCCGGGCGCCGGCAAAAGTTCAAGGAGCGCCAAGTGGCAGATGAATTCCTCCGCATCGATGTCGATAACGACCGCTGGGTGAGCCTCAGGTTCGAGAAGTTCCCCGAGGATCTTCGCGACGAACTTCTGTCGGAGATCACCTCCCTGACGGCTGAAGTCTTCGGGCGGGAACAGGCAGCCATCCCCGTTCGGACCGGCCGAATGCGCAGCCAGTTGCGTCAACGCGTTTTCAATGATCCGAAGCGGATCAAGGGCCTGGTTGACTTCGATGGCAGGGGGTCCGGATCGGACTCCGATTACGCCAAGTATGGCGCACTGGAATACGGCAGCACGGGCGAAGCATTCTCGGTCGCGGAGCACCCGATGCGACTGGATCACTTCATGAATCACCTTTTCGCCGCCCCCATCACAGTGGTGGTCAAAGCCCACAAGCGCGCGGGCACGATCCTTGAGCATCGCTTCGCGCGCGGCACCATCGATAAAATGGCGCCGGAGATTCTGCAGCGGCTGAACGCGGTGGTCGAACGCGCGACCGCAGCCACCAACAACGGGGAGGACTGATCCATGGCCAACAATATCGGCGTATCAGTCACCGCCGACGTCACCGGTCTTCAGGCTGGTATGACCCTCGCGAAAGTGGCGGTGCAGGATTACGGCAAAGCCGCGAAAGCGGTGGCCCGTGAAATCAATGCCGGCGACACCACGGTGGAGACCAGGAAGCGCTACCTTGAACTGAGCGAAGCCCAGGCCAAGGCGACAGCCACGGCCGCGTTGTATGACCGCCAGCTCAGGGCAACGCAGGCGACAAGCACGGCCGCGAACGACAATGCAGGCCAGCTGCGCGCCGGGTTCCAGAACCTGGGCTATCAGCTGCAGGACATCTCGGTGCAGTTCGCCGGCGGCCAGCGTGCGGCAACGATCTTTGCTCAGCAGCTGCCGCAGGTTGCGGGCGCGCTGACGATGATTGCCCAGGCCGGTGGCAATACGACGGGCGCAATGGGCCGGCTGGCCACGTTCATGTCAGGCCCGTGGGGTGTTGCCGTTGGGGTTGCGGCGGCCGTCCTGCCACCGCTGATCAGCAAGCTGCTGGAGACCGGAGACGCGGCCGATGGCGCCGCCGCGGCGCTGGATCGCCTGATCAAGAAAAGGCAGGAGGAACGGTCCGACCAGATGACCCTTCCGGATGCGCAAAAGGCCGTGAAGGATCTGGAAGATCGCCGCGCCGGACTGGTCGATTATATCGCCAAGCACGGCGTGACCGACAGCAAGGGCTTCGTCCAGTTCGTCGCCAAGCAGCAGGCCGAACTCGCCGAAGTGAACCGGCAGCTTTACGCCGCGCGCAACGCGGTCGATGCGGAGCGGGGGCGGGCGTTGGGCACGCCCAGTTCGATCGCGGTTGAAATCGAGCGCGATAACCTGCGCAGCGAAGCCAAGGAAAGCCGGCCAAAACGTTCGCGAGGTGTCGGCGATTCCGGCGCGAAAGCCGCGGCGCGCGCGGCCGAGGAGCAGGCGCGTGCCGAAGTGGCCGCCAAGCTGGCCGCGAACGAACAGATCTTTGCGCTGGACGAGGACCGCTATCGGACCGAGGCGGCGCTGTCGCAGATCGCGCTGCGCGCCAAGCTGTCGGACATCGATGCGGAACAGCGTGCCGGCGCCATCACCGGCGCGCAGGCTATCCAGGCGAAGGCGAACGTCGACGACCAGATCGAAGCCCTGGACGAAAAACTGCAGGCGCGGCTGTTCCTCGGCAAGATCAAGCAGCTGGAAGCCGATCGCAGCAACTATGCGGCGGGTACGGCCGAATACGAGCGCTATACCCGCCAGATCGAGCTGCTCCAGCAGCAGCACCTGAACCGGCAGTTGGTGCTGGACCAGACCGCACAGGCGCGCGCGCACACGGCCGAAAAGCAGGCGCGGGCTGCAAACCAGGCCGACGAGCAGCGCGCGGAGGAACAGAAGCGCGCGGCGCTGGAGCGATCGGTCGCGCCCTTCGCGCAGTCTCTGGCGCGCATGCTTACCCTGCAACGCAGCTTCATCGGTACGGTGCGCGATCTCTGGGGCAGCCTTGTGGGGGGCATCGAGCGGGTTATTGCGCAAATGATCACCAGTTGGCTCGTCGGCTTGGCAGCGCAGGAAGCTGCCAGCGACGCGGCTGACAGGAAGCAGGTGATCAAGGATGCAAACGCGGCTGCTCGCGGTGCTTACAAGGCTGTAGCGGGCATTCCTATCGTCGGCCCGATTCTTGCTCCCATCGCCGCTGCCGCAGCCTACGCCGGTGTCGTGGCCTTTTCGGCTGAGGACGGCTGGGATGTGCCCGGCGGCGCCGGTGCGGGCATCGATGGCCGCGGCGGCCGTCCAGCCATCATCCACCCGCGCGAGATGGTGCTGCCCGCGAACATCGCGGAGGCCGTGCGCGCGATACCGAACGGAATCGCCGCGACCGCATCGCTGCGCGGGGCCTCGGCATCGGTGGCAGCCATCAACACCGGCACCTTTTCCTCTCCCCGCATCAACGGCGGCTTCGCCGATCGCGGCAACGCGGCGCGCCAATCGAGCGACGCTGGCGATGGTCCGGTTCACCTTCATCTGCACGGCGAGATCATCCAGGGTCACCGCGATCTTGAGCGCTGGGCGCAGCGGAATGGGTCAGCCCTGGCGGCCGGCGTCCGCAAGGCGTTCCGGGACGGATACCGGGGTTAGGCCAGCCACGAAGCCCCATCACGCGATGCGCTGCAAAGCCTGCCCACCGCCAAATGAAGAACTTCTGAGCTATCCAGGAAAGGACCGAAGATGAGCGAGCACGACACTATCGACGATTTCACCTTCAGCAACGATATCGGCTGGCCCGCGGTGCGCGCGCACATCTGCGATGCCATGAACCGCTGGGGCTACTCGGCCGAGCGCCAGGCCTATGTGCTCGACCGCCTCGACCGCCTCGACCCTGCCGATCGGCTCTTCGATGATGGCGAGGCAGCGCTGGACCGTTTCGTTCCGCGCGTGCTGACCGCGCTCAGCGATGCCTACGGCGAGATATTCGACCGAGGCGGCGAAGGCTTCGACCTTGCGCCCGATCGGCAGGCCTTCATCATCTCGAGCCTGGACCGGCTGGACGTGGCGAACAGGTACTATGCCAAGACCGGGATGGGCGCGGTGCGAGGATCCGGATTCTACGACCTCACCAACGCATTCGCCGGCGTGCACGTTCGAATCGCTGCCTGACAGGCAACCTTTGGCGTGAGGACGGTCCAGATTTGGGCGGTCCCGCCAGACGGGAAGGAGGCCCCCATGTCCGCAAATCGCGATGCAGTGATCGAGCTGCCCCCGCTCGATATCGAAAACTGGGCGGCCGCCCTCCTGACGATGGAGGAGCACGCCATCTTCCGGTGCGGCTGGGAGCCGTCGCAAGCCGCCTATGCGGTCGACCGTCTCAAAGAGGCAGGCGAGGCAATGGAGGCGCGCGGAGAAGTCCTTGGCCCCGTGCGGATGCAAGGTGAGGCCTTGTGGAGCATGTTCTTTGCCTGGGGCGAGGTATGGTTCCTGGTCAACGGTTCGGGGTGGAACACGCCAGACCTGCAGCGCGCTGCGCGCGATAAGTGGGCCGAAGTCGAACGGCTGGCAGCGCTGCGGAACGATATGGAAACAGGCATGGCGAAGCTCGAGGAGATTCCCGAGCGCGCCGCCTATGCTTACAAGCGGACGCGCGACGCAGGCATTCCCGCGAGGCGCCGGCTGCCGATGGATCATCCGGACTACATCTCGGCTGGTGCCATGTTTCGCCTGACGATGACCTATGGCGAGCTGTGGGATGCGCTCAGCGGCAGGACAGAGCCATGCTGACGGAAGGCGAGCTTACGGCCCGAACAATAAACGCCGAAGTGGCGCGCGAAGCGTTTCAGCAGGCAGGTATCATGCTGGCCGACGTCCTCGACAACCGTGTCGCGATTGAGCGTCGCGCCCTCATGCTCCTGATCGGTTATCTGCCGAGCACTGGCGTAGTTTGGGCCGGTGCGTCTGGATCACCGGTGGGCAAGGCTGCGCTGATCTTTGCCGCGCTAGGCGTCTTGCTATTGCTGGCCGTGTTTCGCGGAACGACTTACCCATCGCGAGGAACATCGCCCCGGGCATGGATCAACGCAGGGATCATTGACGGAAGCGAAAGCGCGCTAGCGCACACTCTGGCCCACTTCGCACGGCACATGGCCGATCGCATCGACCTTGGCATCGCGGCCAACGGCAAGAAACTGAGGCTGATCAACGCCGCACTGGTGTGCGGTGCCTGCAGCGTCATGGTCCTGGTTGCACTACAAGTAATGCGCTGACGCGCCAGCGCCAGGCGCCGTTGCCCAAGTAGACGCCCCCAAATTTGGGGAGGACTCCCTAATCGGCGATCGCCGTATTCTGTGGCGCGGCGACAAAGGCTGATGCCGTCGCCGCCGCCTCTACAAATTGGGGGTGGCCGCAAGGCAACCTGCGAGTATAGATGCCCCATGCTCGAGCCATCATACGGGATTGGGATCTATACCCCGCCTGAAGCCGCGCGGATGATCGGCATGAACGCCGGCCGCCTCCGCCGTTGGCTGACCGGCTATGCCCATGACGGCAAGCATGAGCCGCGGCTATGGCAGCCTCAGTACGCGGCCGACGATGACGAAGGGCTCTTGCTTGGCTTCCGGGACCTGGTCGAAGCGCGGATCGTGCACGCGCTGCGCCAGTGCAACATTGGCTTGCCGACAATCCGCATTTGTATCGACAGAGCACGCGCGCTCATTGGCGACGAGCGGCCGTTCTCCACGCGGCAGTTCAAGACTGACGGTAAGACAATATTCCTCGAGATCACGCGTGGACTCGAGGAGCCCGAATTCATCGACCTCCGGAAGAGCCAAGGCGTGTTCAAAAAGGTGGTTGCGCCATCGCTCCAGGATATCGACTTCGGCGACAATGCAGCTGAGCGGTGGTGGTTGATCCATGGCAAGAAAACGATCGTCGCCGATCCTAATCAGGCATTTGGCCAACCGATTATTGCCAGCGCCGGCATGACCACGGCGCGCGCGGCTGAGATCGTGAAAGCGGAGGGTTCGGTCGAGCGCGCGGCCAACCTCTATGAGATCAAGCCTCATTTGCTCCGCGATGCGATCGCCTATGAGCGGAGCATCCACCCCCGTCGGGCCGCGTGAAGCTCTTACTCGACAACAACCTCTCACCCCGTATGGCCAAGAGTCTGGCGGCTCTTTTCGATGGTGAGCACGAAATCATCCATATCCGCGAGAAGTTCGGCACAGGCAGCCTGCCGGATGCGGAATGGATCGAGCGGTTGGGCAAAGAGGGCGGCTGGTGTGTGCTGTCGGCTGATCGGCGGATTGCGACCAAGAAACCGTCGCGCGAGTTGTTTCTCCGCGCGCGGCTGGTCGGCTTCTTCCTGGCGCCGTCGCTTCAGGAAGCGCCGATCCCAAAGCTGGTAGCCCGAATCCTGGTTCTATGGCCTCAGATCGAGATCCAGGCGGGCATTGTGACGGCTGGGTGCTTCGAGGTGACGATCACGGGCGCAAAACTCAGGCAACTATCCTGAGGCGGCCCACAGCCATCTCAGCGGCTTCGGAGAAATGTGGAGTAATTGCCTCCACCAATCACGTGGAAGTGCACTCCTGAACCTCCACACACCTCCGCCTGCAACCGGACGCCAACGTGGTACCAATTGAGGGAACCGCCTAGGCCAAGCCGACATAAGGGTATGTATTCAGGCGATTTTCGGTGGAGAAATGGCTCCCTGAGTAGGATTCGAACCTACGGCCGCTCGATTAACAGTCGAGAGCTCTACCGCTGAGCTATCAGGGAGCAGCCCCGGTTGCCCGGGGCAGGAGCGCGCTAATAGCAGGCGATCCCGGTTTTGCAAGCGCTCGATTGATGTTTTTTCAGGCGAGAAACTGCTCCGCGAAAATTCGTTCGTCGAGCGACCGCCCCCGGTCGAACAGCAGGGTCAACTGGTGTTCGGGCCAGGCGCGCACCTCCACGTGGGCCACGTCGCGCAGTTCCTTCTGGTCGGCCACCACGGCCACTGGGCGCTTCACGGATTCGAGCACGCGGAACGAAATCCGGGCGTTGTCGGGCAGGATCGCGCCGCGCCAGCGGCGGGGCCGGAACGGGCTGATCGGGGTAAGCGCCAGCATGTTCGAGCCGAGCGGCAGGATCGGGCCGTTGGCGGAAAGGTTGTAGGCGGTGGAGCCGGCGGGCGTCGCTACCAGCACGCCGTCGCACGCCAGTTCCTGCATCCGCACCTTGCCGTTCACCGTCACTTCCAGCTTGGCGGTCTGGCGGGTTTCGCGCAGCAGCGAGACTTCGTTGATTGCGCAGAATTCGTGTTCGGTGCCGGCGTTGGTGATCGCCTTCGTCTTCAACGGGGAGACCGCGATGCGGCGCGCGCGGGCGATGCGTTCCTCCAGCGGGCGGCTGCTCTTGTAGCGGTTCATCAGGAAGCCGACGGTGCCTAGGTTCATGCCATAGGCCGGGACAACGCGCCCGGTATCGAGCATGTGGTGCAGCGTCTGGAGCATGAAGCCATCGCCGCCGAGCACGACGACCGTGTCCGCTTCCTCGAATGGCACCCATTCGCGCAGCGCGCGCAGATCGCGTTCGGCTTCCTGCGCGCGGTCGGTAGGCGACGCGCAAAGCGCGAGTCGAGCGGATTCCGACATTGGTCCTCGATCCCCGGTTTCTCTTGCAGCGCGTGATATGGAGCGCGGCCTCTTGTTGCAATGCAAAACGGACGGGCCGCCGCAGGATCGGAACGGTTTGGCAAGATTGTTCGGGCACAAGGCCGAAGATGGACGCTTTTCCCAAACCGCTTCCCGCGTCGATCGACGATCGCGACATGCTGACCGGACTGCCCGGCGTCGATGCCGCCTGCGCGTGGCTCGATCGCGCGGGGCAGGATGGCTTCGCGCAGGCCATGCTGGTCGGGCTGCACCGGTTCCAGTCGGTGAACCTGGCCTATGGCAAGGCGGCGGGCGATCGCGTGCTGGCGGAGATCGCGCGGCGGATCGTCGATTTCGCGCGCGAGGAACTGGGGACGCAGGGCTTTGTCGCCCGCATGGGCGGCGGCGAGTTCCTGGTTGCTTCGACCGTGGCCGCCAGCCGGGAGCGCTGGCAATGGCAGGCCGAAGCGCTGGCGCGATCGATCGCGCGGCCGATCCCCCTGGCCGGCGACCAGTTGCGGCTTGCCCCGCGCACGGCGCTGTTGCGAGGGCAGCCCGGCGAACGCGGCGCGCCGGTGCTCGACCGGCTCGATCAGGCGCTGCTCAGCCTGCAACGCGGGGCCGGGCGGCGCATCCTGTGGGCAGACGGCTCGCACGCCGTGCGGGGGCGCAGCGCCGCGCGGCTGGAAGCGGACCTTATCGGCGCGCTCGACCGGTCGGAGATATCGCTGCTGTTCCAGCCGCAGTTCACCGTGGCGGATGGCCGCCTGATCGGCGCGGAAGCGCTGGCGCGCTGGCGCCATCCGGAACTCGGGCTGGTCGGCGCCGAAACGCTGTTCGCGATCGCGGAGCGCGGCGATCACATCAGCCAGCTTTCCCACCACATCGCCGAACGCGCGCTGGCCGAGGCGGCGGCATGGCCGGACGACCTGCGCCTGTCGCTCAACGTCACGGCCGAGGATTTCGCGGTGGGTGATCTGGCCGCCGCGATGCGCGCGTTGGTCGCCGCATCGGGCTTTCCGGCGGAGCGGCTGACGCTGGAGATCACCGAGCAGACGCTGATCGCGGACTTCGAGGCCTGCGCAGAAACGTTGCGCGAACTGGCCGGGATGGGCATGCGCGTCGCGCTCGACGATTTCGGCACCGGCTTCGCCAATTTCCGCACCCTGCGCGCGCTGCCGCTTGATGCGCTGAAACTCGATCAGTCGCTCGTCCGCGACATCGCGCAGGACCCGCGCGACCGGGCGATCCTGCGCGCGATCGTGGCAATGGCGCGCGCGCTCGACCTCAAGGTCGTGGCCGAGGGGGTGGAGGACGCGGCCCAGCTGGCCGTGCTGAACGAGGAAGGCTGCGCCGTGTTCCAGGGCTTCCTGCGTTCCGGCCCGGTCGATGGCGCGGCGCTGGCGGCCATGGCGCGCGACTGACCCAGGGCTTCAGCCCTTCGCGGCGCGCCGGGCGATCGTGGACAGGCCCTTGGTCAGTTGCACCAGCCCGTTCAGCCGCGCTTCGGCGTTGCCCCATGCGCGCGCAATGACCAGCTTCATGTCCGGCCGCAGCTTGGCGGTGCCCTTCAGCCGCTCGACATAGGCGACGAGGCCCGCCGGATCGGGGAAGCTGTCGTTGTGGAAAGAGACGAGCGCGCCCTTCTGGCCGACGTCGATCTTGGCGATCTGCGCCTCGATCGCCTGCCGCTTGATCTCGATCAGCTTGAGCAGGTTCTGCGTGGGGCCGGGCAGGGGGCCGAAGCGGTCGATCATCTCGGCAGCCAGTGCTTCTACCGCGTCCGCGCCCTCGGCATCGTTCATGCGGCGATAGAGCGCCATGCGCACCGCCAGATCGGGCACGTAGTCCTCGGGGATCATGATCGGGGCGTCGACCGTGATCTGCGGGCTCAGCGCCCCGCGTTCGCGCGCTAGGCCGATGTCGCCCGCCTTGGCGGCCAGGATCGCGTCCTCCAGCATCGACTGATAGAGTTCGAAGCCCACTTCCTTGATGTGGCCCGATTGCTCGTCGCCCAGCAGGTTGCCCGCGCCGCGCAGGTCCAGGTCGTGGCTGGCGAGCTGGAAGCCGGCGCCGAGCGAATCGAGATCGCCCAGTACCTTCAGCCGCTTTTCCGCGACTTCGGACAGCGCCATGTCCTCGGGATAGGTGAGATAGGCATAGGCGCGGAGCTTGCCACGCCCCACGCGGCCGCGAAGCTGGTACAGCTGCGCCAGGCCGAAGCGGTCGGCGCGGTGCAGGACGATGGTGTTGGCGCTGGGGATATCGATCCCGCTTTCGACGATGGTGGTCGAAAGCAGCACTTCGTACTTCTTCTCGTAGAACGCGCCCATCCGGTCCTCGACCTCGGTCGGGCTCATCTGGCCGTGCGCGGTGACGAAGCGGATCTCGGGCACGTTCAGCCGCAGCCATTCCTCCAGTTCGGGCATGTCGGCGATGCGCGGCACCACGATGAAGCTCTGCCCGCCGCGCTGGTGTTCGCGCATCAGCGCCTCGCGCATCACCACGTCGTCCCACGGCATGACATACGTCCGGACGGCCAGCCGATCGACCGGCGGGGTCTGAATCGTGGACAGTTCGCGCAGGCCCGACATCGCCATCTGCAGGGTGCGCGGGATCGGCGTGGCGGTCAGCGTCAGGACGTGGACGTCGGTCTTCAGCTCCTTGAGCTTTTCCTTGTGCCCCACGCCGAAGCGCTGTTCCTCGTCCACGATCACCAGGCCCAGCCGCTTGAACTGTACCTGCTTGGACAGCAGCGCGTGGGTGCCGATGACGATGTCGGTCGTGCCGTCGGCCAGCCCGGCGCGGGTCTCGCGCGCTTCCTTTTCGGGGACGAGGCGCGAAAGGCGGCCGATGTTGAGCGGGAAGCCGGAGAAGCGTTCGACAAAGTTGGCGTAGTGCTGGCGCGCCAGCAGCGTTGTCGGTGCGATCACGGCGACCTGCTTGCCCGCCATCGCCGCGACGAAGGCGGCGCGCAGCGCGACTTCGGTCTTGCCGAAGCCCACGTCGCCGCAGACCAGCCGGTCCATCGGCTTGCCTTCCACCAGATCGCCCAGCACGTCGTCGATGGCGCGTTCCTGGTCCTCGGTCTCGTCCCACGGGAAGCGGTCGACGAAGGGACCGTAGCTGGCGGGATCGGTCGGCAGCACGTCCGCCTGCCGCAGGGCGCGGGCTGCGGCGGTGGCCATCAGCTGCCCGGCCATTTCCAGAATGCGCTCGCGCATCCGCGCCTTGCGCCGCTGCCACGCCTCGCCGCCCAGCTTGTCGAGCGCGACGCCGTCGCTTTCATTGCCGTAGCGCGAAAGAACGTCGAGGTTTTCGACCGGGATATAGAGCTTGTCGCCGCCAGCATAAGTGAGCTGAACGCAATCGTGCGGGCTGTCGCCCACCTTGATCGCTTCCAGCCCTTCGTAGCGGCCGATGCCGTGGTCCATGTGGACCACCAGATCGCCGGGATTGAGCGCGGACAGTTCGGCCAGGAACGCGTCGGCGTCCTTGCGCTTCTTCTTGCGGCGCACGAGCCGGTCGCCCAGGATGTCCTGTTCGGTCAGCAGTTCCAGTTCGGCGTTGGCGAAGCCCTGCTCCAGCGGCAGCACCACGGCGACGGGGCGGCCGGAGGCGGCGATGCCCAATGCTTCCTGCCAGCTTTCCGCCAGCGCCGGGGTCATCTTGCCGGCTTCGCCCAGCAGCGAGGCCAGCCGCGCGCGCGATCCGGCGGTATAGGCGGCGATGACCGGCTTCAGCCCGCGCGTGCCCAGCGCGGTCAGGTGCTTTGCCGCCGCCTCGTAGATGTTGCCGCTCGATCCCGCGCCCGCTTGACCAGAGCTAGCCTGCGCCCGTTCCGGCGTGAAATCGCGCGAGCTGGCGAAGCCGAAATCGACAACCTGCGCCGATTCGGGTTCGGCAAAGATCGAGGTGCGGTGAACCGGCCAGCCGGCCAGCGCCCGGTCGAACTCGTCGCGCGTGAGATACAGCGCATCCTCGGCCAGCGGGCGATAGGTGCCGGGGCTGCGCTGCGCGCTGTCGATCCGCGCCTGGTGGTAGTCGGCGATGTCGGCCAGCCGCGTTTCCGCCGCCTTGGCCGCCGCGCCGTCGATCAGCACGAGATCGTCGTCGGCCAGATGGTCGAACAGCGTGACGAGCCTGTCCTCGAACAGCGGTAGCCAGTGCTCCATACCCGCCAGCCGTCGGCCGTCGCTGACCGCCTGGTAGAGCGGATCGCCGGTGGCGTTGGCGCCGAACAGTTCGCGATAGCGCCCGCGAAAGCGCTTGATGCTGTCCTCGTCGAGCAGCGCTTCGCTGGCGGGGAGCAGCAGGTGCGTTTCCACCGGCTGCACGCTGCGCTGCGTGTTCGGATCGAACAGCCGCAGCGTTTCCAGCTCGTCGCCGAAGAAATCGAGCCGCAGCCCGTGGTCGAGCCCGCTGGGGAAGATGTCGAAGATCGATCCGCGCACGGCATATTCGCCGGCATCGACGACCGTATCCGTGCGCGAATAGCCCTGCCGCTGGAGCAGCGCGATCAGGCTTTCGCGCCCGATCTCCACGCCCGGCGTCAGCAGGCGCGTGGATTCGCGGATGCGGAACGGCGTCAGCGCGCGTTGCAGCACGGCGTTGATCGTGGTGACGACAAGCTGCGGCCCGTCGCGCCTGTGCTGCAACTTCTGCAGCGCCGCCAGCCGGCGCGCGCTGACCGAAAGCGCGGGGGAGGCGCGGTCGAACGGCAGGCAGTCCCACGCTGGGTATTCGACGACTTCAAGGTCGGGCGCGAAAAACGGTGCGCTTTCGGCGATCGCGCGCATCGCCGCGTCGTCCGGCGCGATGAATACCGCGCGGCCCTTCGCCGCGCGCGCCAGATCGCCCAGCACCAATGGCTGCGCCCCGCGCGCGACCGAGGCGAGCGTCAGCGGAACGGTGGCGGAAGGGATGCGGTTCAGATCGGGCATGGGGAGGCGCGCGGGAAGGTGGAGCGGATCAGCGCGGAATGTCGACGTAGTCGAGCTTGCGCATGGCTTCCATCATGGGGCCGGCGTATTCGTCGGGAATGATCTGCGTGCCCAGCGCCCAGGCCATGATGTCCACGTCGTCCTCTTCGATCAGGCGCTCGAACAGGGCGATTTCGGTTTCGCTCCAGTTGGCGTGGAAGCGGTCGAAGAAGCAGCCGATCATGTAATCGGCCTCGCGCGTGCCGCGATGCCAGGCGCGGAACTGCAAGCGGCGGAGGCGGGCGTCGTCAGTCATGCGCGGGCGGTTAGGCCATCGCCGCGCAGGACTCAAGCGCGGCGGGCGTTTTGACGGCGCCATTCGGCCAATGTCGGAAAAGAATCCCGGCAATCGATGGCGTATTCGCGCACGAAAGCACCCGGCGGCGTCCTTCCCCCATACCGCCGGGTGCCACACGGGTCCTTGCCCCCGTGATCTGGAAGTGTGCGAATGTGGGCTTCAGCGGGCGCGCAGCGCCGCCAGGATGTCGCTCGGCTGCCTGCCGATCAGGTCTTTCGATAATTCGCCCGTCAGAACCTGCCGGGTCTGCGGCGAATAGTGGTGGCGCAGTTCACCCAGCGTGCGCGGTGCGGCGATTACCACCGCGTGTTCGATCTGACGGCTGGCGACTTTGGCGTTGAGCCATGCGGCCACGGCAGCCGCGTGGGCGTCCTCGTCCAACTGATGGCCCGAAGGATTGCCGGAACTGGAACCGTGCCGGGTGCCCGAGCCGTGATTCTGTTCCACCAGATGCGGCACGGGCAGGGCGGTGAGTTCCGGCGCGGCCTCGTTCCCGGCGTTGCGGTAAATCTCCCACGCCTTGCCATCGGCAAGCACGATCACGGCACCATGGGGAAGCAGCATTGGTTTTCGACTCCCTTTGTTATCGGGAGTGAACAAGCGCGCGGATCGCGATCGTTTCCATGCGCTGGGTCAAAATTGGATGCTTGTATCGCTTGCAGGCGATGGAGCGTGGGAAGCCCACCCCGTTGCGACTAACGCCGCCGGTGGCGGCGCAAGTCTCACTCCCCTCCCGCCTGCGGGAGGGGGTGGGGGTGGGAAGGGCACCATCGGCCTTGCCGCCGCGCTGGCGCTCCGGCTTCACGCCGACTATGTCGGCAGCGATGCGCCCCGATCTGCTCAACCCGTTGTTTGCCGAGGCCGCCAGCCTGAAAGGCGTGGGGCCGGGGCTGGCCCGTCCGCTGGAGCGCCTTGCGCTGACGCGCGTGCGCGATATCGCCTATCACCTGCCCGATCGCTTCGTGCTCCGCCGCGCGGTCGCCAATCTCGACGAGGCGAGCGTGGGCGAACAGATCGTGGTGGCGCTGACCGTGCGCGAACACCGCGCCTCGGCCGGGCGTGGCCCCTTTCGCGTCATGGCGGAGGACGCGCTGGGCAATGTCGTCGCGCTCACCTATTTCGGCCGCTCGTCCTATACCGCGCGCAAGCAGCTGCCGCCGGGCGAGACGCGCTGGATCGCGGGCCGGCTCGACCAGTTCGGGCAGACGCTGCAGATCGTCCACCCCGATCACGTCAGCGAGGAAAGCGCCGGCGCGCTCGGGCAATTGAACGAACCGGTCTATCCGCTGGCCGAAGGGCTGACGCAGGGCAGGGTTCAGGCGCTGGTCCACCAGGCGATCGGCCTGCTGCCCGATCTGCCCGAATGGATCGAGCCCGGCCTGTTGCAGAAGATGGACTGGCCGGCGTGGAAAGCGGCGCTGACCGAGGCGCATCGCGGCGAGAACGCCCTCGCGCGCGATCGGCTCGCCTACGACGAATTGCTGGCCAACAGCCTGGCGCTGATGCTGGTGCGCGCCAGCAACCGCGAGCGCATGGGCACGCCGCTCCAGGGCGACGGGCATCTGCGGGCAAAACTGCACCTTCCGTTCGAGCTGACCGGCGCGCAGAAGCGCGCGATCGCCGAGATCGAGGGCGACGTGGCGCAGGGCGCGCCGATGCTGCGGCTGCTGCAGGGCGATGTCGGTTCGGGCAAGACGGCGGTGGCGCTCCACGCCATGCTGATCGCGGTGGAAGCGGGCGGGCAGGCCGCGCTGCTCGCCCCCACCGAAATCCTCGCCCGCCAGCACCACGCCACACTCACGCGCATGGCGGCGGGCACCGGCGTGGAGATCGCGCTGCTGACCGGGCGGGACAAGGGCAGGGCGCGGGAATCGATCCTGATGGGGCTGATGGACGGCTCGATCCACATCTGCGTCGGCACCCATGCGATCTTTCAGGAGGCGGTCAGCTATCGCAACCTGGCGCTGGTGGTGATCGACGAACAGCACCGCTTCGGCGTGGGCCAGCGGCTGATGCTGACGCAGAAGGCGCGGCGCACGCCGCATTGCCTGGCGATGACGGCCACGCCCATTCCCCGCACGCTCACGCTGGCCCAGTATGGCGAGATGGACGTCTCGCGGCTCGACGAGATGCCGCCGGGCCGGCAGGCGATCGATACCCGCGTCGTCGCGGTCGAGCGGATGGCCGAGGTCATCGACGGGATCGGCCGGCATATCGCGAAGGGCGGCCAAGCCTACTGGGTCTGCCCGATGGTGCGCGAGCAGGAGAGCGAGGATCTGGCCGCGGCCGAGGCGCGCTTCGCCTTGCTGCGCGATCGCTTCGGAGACGATGTCGTGCTCGTCCACGGGCAGTTGCGGTCGGAGGCCAAGGACGCCGCGATGGAGCGGTTCGCCGGTGGCGCGGCCAAGCTGCTGGTGGCGACCACCGTCATCGAGGTGGGCGTCGACGTACCCAACGCCACGCTGATGGTGATCGAGCAGGCCGAACGCTTCGGCCTTGCCCAGCTGCACCAGTTGCGCGGGCGCGTGGGGCGCGGCAGCGAACGCTCCACCTGTCTTTTGCTGCGCGGCGAGGCGCTGTCCGAAACGGGCCGCGAACGGCTGGCGCTGATGCGCGAGACGCAGGACGGCTTCCGCCTGGCCGAGGAAGACCTGCGCCTGCGCGGCGGCGGTGAACTGCTGGGGACGCGCCAATCCGGCGACACCCCGTTCCGTGTCGCCGATTTCGAACAGATCGCCCGCCTGCTGCCTCTGGCGCACGACGATGCGCGCCTGCTGATGGAACGCGATGGTGGCCTCGCTTCGCCACGCGGCGAAGCGGCGCGCGTGCTACTCTACCTGTTCGAGCGCGATTGGGGCGTGCAATTGCTGCGGGGGGGATGATGGGCGCGAACCGCGAACCTGATGGAAATTCCCAGGGAGCGGGCGGCCAATCATTCCTTCTGAATGAAGGAAATGGCGCGAGTGACGGGGCTCGAACCCGCGACCTCCGGCGTGACAGGCCGGCGCTCTAACCAACTGAGCTACACCCGCGTTCCCTTGGGAGCCGCGCCTCTATGCGAGCGGGCCGAGGCTGTCAACAGGTCTCGTCGCCAGTTTTTTTCCACAGCCGGATATCGTCTTTCGGCCTGCGTCATTTCACGCATTTAGGGCGCGTTAACCAAGCTTTAGGCGCTGCCGGCTAGCATGATCCCCGGACGGGCGCACAGGGGGTGCGCCGGGGGATAGTGATGATTTTCAGGACGGGGGCTTCGATGGTCGGGGCTGTGGCGGTCGCCGCGCCGCTGGCCGCGCAGGTTGCGCAGCCAGTGCGTTTTGCCAGCGACGTCTTTGTGGAACGCTTCATTCCCGGCCCCGGCGGGCGGATGAGCCGCGTGCTGGAACGGCCCGATCGTCTCAATCCGGGCGACCGCGTGGTCTTCGTGGTCAACTGGAAAGCCGATCGTGGGCACGATTTCACCGTCACCAACCCTCTCCCTCGCGCCGTCGCGTTTCAGCGCAGCGCCGACGGGCTGGAGGAAGTGTCGATCGATGGCGGCCGCACCTGGGGCACGCTCGAGGACCTGCGCGTGCGCGATGCCGATGGTTCGATGCGCCATGCCACGCCCGATGACGTGACGCATGTGCGCTGGCGCGTGCCCGCGCGCCTCGCGCTCGCCGGCGCGGGGCAGTTCACTTATCGCGGCGTGGTCCGCTAGGCGCGATCAGCAGCGTTCGTATTTCCAGTTCCGCTTTTTGCCCGCCGCGATCCATTCCACCGCTTGCGCGATGCGACGCGCGCGGGTGGTTGCCGCCTTGGCCTCGGTAATCCATTCCAGATATTCGCGCCGATAGCCCGGTGCGAACGTGGCGAAATGCGCCTCCGCGTCGGGTGTGGCAGCGAGCGCGGCAGCGAAGTCGTCCGGAACCGCGATGTCCGCCTTTGGCGCGGGTTTGGCACGCGACCTCTTCGTGCCGCTGGCCGTCCTTTCATGCGCGGCATGGAGCTTTTCCGTCAGCACGGCGACCGAGGGCAAGTCCGCCAGTGTGGTGATCTTGCCGAACTGGCCCATGGCATCGCCTTGCCGTCCGTCGCCGTGAATCACGAATGCACAATGCGCCTTGAACGCGGCCATGCCGGCCACGTTCTTTCCTGCCACGGTGAAGTGCGGCATGCCCCACTTGATCGTTTCCACGCAATCGGGCAGCGCGTCGTGCACCAGCGCGCGCAGATGCGCGAGGATCGGCTGCGCGAAGGGCGCGGCACTGGCGATGAAGGCGTCGATGCGCGGATCGGTCTGTACCATCCGGGCAACCTATCGCATCAACCCCGCGCTGCGAAGCTGACACCTTCATTCCGGACGCGTCAGTCCGCCAGCAGCAGCACCGGCGTTTCGATCAGCTTCTTCACCTCCTGCACGAAGCTGGCGGCATCCCAGCCGTCCACGACACGATGATCGCAGCTGATCGAGATATTCATCAGCTTGCGCTTCTCGATGCGTTCGCCGCCCATCCCGTCGGGCACGAACATCGGCCGCTCGACGATCCGGTTCGGCCCGATGATGGCCACCTCCGGCCGGTTGATGACCGGGGCGGTGGCCACGCCGCCCAGCGGACCCAGCGAGGTGACCGTCAGCGTGGAGCCCGAGAGTTCTTCGGACTTCGCCGTACCGTTGCGCGCGGCTTCCGCCAGTCGCACGATCTCCGCCGCAAGCTGCCAAAGGTTGCGATCCTGCGCGTCGCGGATCACCGGCACCATCAGGCCGGCGGGCGTCTGCGTCGCCATGCCGAGATGGACCGCGCCATGGCGCGTCACCACGCCGGCTTCGTCGTCGTAGCGGGCGTTGAGCATCGGGAAGCGGGGCAGGGTGCGGCAGATCGCGGCGATCAGCAGCGGCAGCATGGTCAGCTTGGGCTTGTCGCCACGCGCGCTGTTCAATTGCGCGCGCATCGCTTCCAGCGCGGTGACGTCGCATTCCTCGACATAGGAGAAGTGCGGGATGTTGCGCTTGGACGCGGCCATGTTCTCGGCGATGCGGCGGCGCAGGCCGATAACCTTGACCACCTCGTCCCCGCGCGCCACGCCCGCCGGGCGGTAGCCACCGGCGGCGTTGTAGGCGAGGAACTGGTCGAGGTCGGCATGGCGGATGCGCCCTTCCTCGGACGGGCGGACCTGGGCGAGGTCGATCCCCAGTTCCTTGGCGCGCTGGCGCACGGCGGGGCTGGCGAGGACTTTCGCCTGGGGGGCGGGTGTGGGCGCGCGGCCTTCGACAGGCTCAGGCTGAGCGGGGGTGGGAGTGGGGGGCGCGGTCTTCTCCCTCTCCCCCTTCAGGGGCAGAGGGTTGGGGAGAGGGGGCTGCTGCGCTTCGGGTTCGGCGGCGGTTGATGGGGCAGGCCCAGCGTCCGCCTCTCCCAACCCTCTCCCCCCGGAGGGGTGAGAGGGCTTTTGCTCTGCGCCAGCCTCCGCGTCGTCCTCGCCCTCGGTCTCGATCACCACCAGCGGCGATCCGATGGCGACCACGTCGCCGACATCGCCCGCAACCTCGATCACCACGCCCGAGACCGGGCTTTCCATCTCGACCGTGGCCTTGTCGGTCATCATGTCGGCCACGCGGCCGTCTTCCTCGATCCGGTCGCCGATCTTGACGTGCCAGGCGACGATTTCGGCTTCGGCGATGCCTTCTCCGATATCGGGGAGGCGGAAAATGAACTTGCCCATCGTTCTTACGCTTTCAGAAGACGATCGACCGCCTCGCCGATGCGGACGGGACCGGGGAAATAGGCCCATTCAAGGCTGTGCGGATAAGGCGTGTCGAAACCCGTCACGCGCTCGATCGGCGCCTCGAGATGATAGAAGCAGCGTTCCTGCACCAGCGCGGACAATTCCGCGCCGAAGCCGGAGGTGCGCGTCGCTTCGTGGACGATCAGGCACTTGCCCGTCTTGCGCACCGATTGCTCGATCGTCTCGATGTCGAGTGGAACCAGCGTGCGCAGGTCGATGATCTCCGCATCGACGCCCTTTTCGCGCAGCACCGCCTCGGCCACATGGACCATCGTGCCATAGGCCAGCACCGTTACCGCCTCGCCAGGGCGCACGATGCGCGCCTTGCCGAGCGGGATCGAGTAGTACCCTTCGGGCACCGCGCTGTCGGGATGGCGGCTCCACGGCTCCACCGGCTTGTCGTAATAGCCGTTGAAGGGGCCGTTGTAGATGCGCTTCGGCTCGAAGAAGATCACCGGGTCGTTGTCTTCGATCGCGGCGATGAGCAGGCCCTTGGCATCGTGCGGCGTGCTTGGCACCACCGTCTTGATCCCGGCGACGTGGGTGAACAGCGCCTCCGGGCTCTGGCTGTGAGTCTGCCCGCCGAAGATGCCGCCGCCGAAGGGCGAACGCACCGTCAGTGGCGCGATGAAGCCGCCGGCCGAGCGGTAGCGCAGCCGCGCCGCTTCCGAAACGAGCTGGTCCAGCCCCGGATAGATATAGTCGGCGAACTGGATTTCCGGCACCGGGCGCAGGCCATAGGCGCCCATGCCCACGGCCACGCCGATGATTCCGCATTCGCTGATCGGCGTATCGAACACGCGTGTCTTGCCATACTTTTTCTGCAGGCCCGCCGTCGCGCGGAACACGCCGCCGAAATAGCCGACGTCCTCTCCCATCACGACCACATCGGGATCGCGTTCCATCATCAGGTCGAGCGCGTCGTTGATCGCCTCGATCATGTTGAGCCGCCGCGTCGGCGCTTCGGCCAGCGACACGGGTGCTTCCTCGGTCATCGGTTCGCTCACCGGCCGTTCTCCCGCCAGCTTTCGTCAGACCATTCCGGCCACTTGATCCGCCGTTCGCGGATCGCCTGCTCGCTCTGTTCCCGGAGGTGCCAGGGCAGTTCCTCGAACACGTCCTCGAACATGGTGTGGAACGGATGGTGCAGGCCGTGGCCCAGCACGCCGTTCTTTTCCGCGTCGCGCGTGGCGGCCTTGACCAGATCGACCAGTTCGCGGTCCATCGCCGCGTGCTGTTCCTCCGACCATTCGCCCAGCGCGATCAGGTGGCGCTGCAGGCGCGTGACCGGATCACCCAGCGGCCATTCCTCGCGCTCCTGCGCGGAGCGGTACTGGGTGGGATCGTCCGACGTGGAATGCCCTTCGGCGCGATACGTGAAATGCTCGATCAGCGTCGGCCCGGCGTTGGCACGCGCGCGGTTCGCGGCCCACTGCGTCGCGGCATAGACCGCCAGCGGATCGTTGCCGTCCACCCGCAGCCCGGCAATGCCATAGCCGATCGCGCGCGCGGCAAAGGTGGTCCGTTCCGCCCCGGCAAAGCCCGAGAAGCTGGAAATGGCCCACTGGTTGTTCACGACGTTGAAGATGACCGGCGCGTTGTAGACGGCGGCGAAGGTCATCGCCGAATGGAAATCGCCTTCCGCCGTCGATCCCTCGCCGATCCACGTCGCCGCGATGCGGGTATCGCCCTTGATCGCGCTGGCCATGGCCCAGCCCACCGCCTGCGGATATTGCGTGGCGAGATTGCCGGAAATCGTGAAGAACGCGTGCTCCGGAGCCGAATACATGATCGGAAGCTGGCGGCCCTTCAGCTTGTCCGCGCGGTTGGAATAGATCTGGTTGATCATCTCCACCAGCGGATAGCCGCGCGTAATCAGGATGCCCTGCTGGCGATAGCTGGGGAACACCATGTCATCATGCGCCAGCGCCATCGCCGGCGCGATCGAGGTCGCTTCCTCGCCGGTACACTTCATGTAGAAGCTGGTCTTGCCCTGCCGCTGGCCGCGATACATGCGATCGTCGAACGCGCGGGTCAGCGCCATCATGCGCAGCATCCGCCGCAGCGTTTCGGCATCCAGCTTGGGGTTCCACGGCCCCACCGCGCGGTTCTCGTCATCGAGCACGCGGACAAGGTCGAGGCACAGCGAATGCGTTTCGGACGCGGCGCAGCTTTCGTCGGGCCGGGGCTGCGCGCCCGCCGGTGGAACCTTGATGTGGCTATAATCGACCGTGTCACCCGGCCGGAATTTCGGTTCGGGCACATGGAGCGCAAGGGGCGGCAGGTTACCACGCCCCCCGGCTCCGGCGGCTCGGGTATCGGCCGCGTCCGTCATGCTTGCAGATCCAGCATCGATGTCTCTCCCGCACTGTTGAACGCGCGACTCGGCATCGCGATCCGTTGGGTGCAAAATTACTCAACGATGTTATTTTATTTCAATACTGCGCACAAGAGGAACAAGCGCTGCCTTACACCGCAACCGGTGCCGCGATGTGCGCGGCAGGTTGGTAGTCCCGCACCACGAAGTCCTCGATGCGGTAGTCGAACATCGAATCCGGCCGGCGCACGATGTCCAGGCGGGGATCGCCCGCGGGCGTCCGCGCGATCTGCGCTTCCACCAGATCGGCGTGGTTGAGATAGAGATGCACGTCGCCCCCCATCCACACCAGTTCACCCGGCTCCAGATCGCACTGCTGCGCCAGCATGCGCAGGAACAGCGCCGCGCCCCACAGGTTGAACGGCAGCCCCAGCGCCACGTCGCAGCTGCGCTGGTAAAGCAGGCCGGACAAGCGGTTGCCCGAAACGTGGAACTGGTACGTCTTGTGGCACGGCGGCAGGGCCATGGCGTCAAGCTCGGCCACGTTCCAACCTTCGACGATATGGCGGCGGCTGCCGGGGTTGGTGCGCAGGCTGCGCACGACATCGGCCACCTGGTTCACGCCCTGTTCGCGTCGCCGGAACGCGCCCTGGCCGTCCGGTTCGTACACCGGCCAGTCGACCCATTGCTTGCCATAGACCGGGCCGAGATCGCCCCACTGCGCGGCGAAGGCTTCGTCGGCCACGATCCGCGCGGAAAAGTCTGCGCGGCTGATCGGATCGCCGGTTTCGCGGCGATAGCGGTCGAGCGGCCAGTCGGTCCAGATTTCCACGCCCTGCGCACAGAGCGCGCGGATATTGGTGTCTCCGGTCAGGAACCAAAGGAATTCGCGCGTGGCGGTCTTCCAGAACACGCGCTTGGTGGTCAGCAAGGGAACGCGTCCGTCCGACAGGTCGAACCGCAGTTCGGCGCCGAACACCGATCGCGTGCCGATTCCGGTGCGATCCACCCGCTCGTCGCCCTGTTCCCAGATGCGGCGCATCAGGTCGAGATACTGCCATTCGTAATGCGGCGCTGCGCGCGACGGCGGGGAATCGGGGCGGAGGACGGAAGCCATGTTCCGAACCTAGGCCGCGATCGCGGCGGGCGCAAAGGGAGGCTGGATTTAGGCCGGCGGGAATGTGGAAAAACTTTTCGATTGCCCGCTTGCCACCCGTGGAACCGCCGCCTATAGGGCGCGCCTGCCTCGCAGCCGGGTAACCGGTGGCGGATCGGTCGGGGAGTAGCTCAGCCTGGTAGAGCACTGTCTTCGGGAGGCAGGGGCCGGAGGTTCGAATCCTCTCTCCCCGACCATTTCACTTCACCGGTAGCGCGTGAAGCCGCTTTCGCGGCGGCGCGGGGCCTCAGCCCCAGCGGCCCGTTTCCATCCAGATCAGATAGCGCCGCAGCGGCACCAGCCAGATCGTGCCCAGCACGATATAGATCGGCGTCTGTACCAGCACCGGCAACTGGCCGATCGGCGTCGAAAGCCCGGCCACGATCACGGCATAAACCAGCAGCGCGATGAATAGCGCCAGAATCCCCACGGGCTTGCGCCACGTCGGTTTTGTCTCGCCAGGCTTCATCGATGCTCCTCCCACGGGCCATAGAGCCGTGTCGGCGTGACTACGGCGTGCAGCGGGCGGTCGTGCGGTTCGCGCGGCAGGTCTTCGACCAACTGGCAATCCCAGGCAAGGCCGATCGCCTTCGTTACGGGGTGCGCTTCCAGCCAGCGGTCATAATGCCCGCCGCCCTGGCCAAGCCGCCCGCCATCGGCGGTGAAGCCCACCAGCGGCACGAACAGGACATCAGGCACCACATCTTCGGCCTCGTCGGCAGGCTGGGGCGCGCCGTACGGCCCCGGCACCAGCAGATCGTCGAGATGCGGGCTCGCCCAGGCGCGGAAGCGCATTGGCGCTGCGCGCGTGGCGAAGTGGGGCAGGGCGATGGTGTGGCCGGCATCGTGGAAGAACCGGGCATAGCCGCCTGCCGGCGCCTCTTCCGCGTTGGCCATGTAGAGGCCCACGGTCTGCCCCGGCTGCACCAGATCGGCAACGGGGCGCGGCGGCCGCATCAGCAGCAGCGCGCGCACGCGCGGGTCCAGCGCGGCGACATGCGCGCGGCGCGCGGCGCGCAGGTCCTTGCGCAAGGCCGTCTTGGCCATGGCGGTTTCAGCGGGGGAAGGCGGTTGGGTCATGGACGGGATGGGGGTGACGGGTCCACCATGGGTCGGTTTCCGGGAAAATCCTCTGACGCCTCAACGTCAGGTGGGGACCATGTACCACTGGCCAGGGCCAGGGCAGGGACAGCCCCCTTGGATTGCTTATAGCCTCAGGGATGTTTCATGCGGCTCGTGCCGGGCAGATCCCGTCGATCCCGATGTAGGGCGTCCGCGGCCCCGGCTCAAGATGGCTGTTCGATCTGTTGCGCCAGTTTTTCGACGCGCTCGGCCAGCGCCTGCACCCGCGCGACCACGCTGGCGGGCGCCTCGGCGGAAGGGGCCTCCCCGGCAGGAGGGGGCGCTTTGCGGTGCTCCTCGTGCAGCTCGTCGGCCAGGAACAGCGCGGCATAGAGCATCATCCGCGATTCGCTCTGTCCGGCGGCTGCGCCCAGCTTGCGCACGCGCTCGTCGATCATCCGCCCCAGCATTTCGAGATGCGCTTCCTCGCCCTCGGCGCAGGCGACGGTGAACGGGCGGCCCCCGATCTGGAGCGATACGTTGCTCATTTGGGAATCCCCGCCAGCAGCAGATCGAGCTGTTGCAGCTCCTCTGCCACCTTGTCCTTCAGCTTGCGATGCCGGGTTTTCAAGGCCTTCAGTTCAACGGTGGCCTCACCTTCGGCGCAAGCGGCCGTGCGCAGCGCGACGACTCCCGCTTCCAGCCGGCCCAGGGCTTGCTCGATCTGGTCGAGCGCTGCGTTCAATGCTTCGGTCGCCATGAACAAGCGCTAGCATAAACGGTTGGCGTCGCAATATATCGCGGGAATTGTTCCCCAACTGTATCATTGTGCGACCGGTCGCTTGACCTGCAACGGTCCCGTGATCAAAGAGACCCCGCTCCGAATCATCAGGAATTCGCGCGATGGCGCGACAGGGAAGGGCCTTTTTCAAGCGATGACACGCGATCCCTCCGCGCTGGCTCCCATGGCCAACGCGATCCGTGCGCTTGCCATGGACGCGGTTCAGGCAGCCAACTCAGGCCATCCCGGTATGCCGATGGGCATGGCCGACGTCGCCACCGTGCTGTGGACGCAGTTCCTCAAGCACGATCCGTCGCAGCCGAAATGGTCCGATCGTGATCGTTTCGTGCTGTCGGCCGGCCACGGTTCGATGCTGATCTACGCGCTGCTACACCTGACCGGGTACGAAGCGCCGACGATGGACGACATCCGCAACTTCCGGCAGATGACCAGCCCCTGCGCCGGGCACCCGGAAAACTTCCTGCTCGAAGGCGTGGAATGCACCACAGGTCCGCTGGGGCAGGGCCTGGCGATGGCGGTGGGAATGGCGATGGCCGAACGCCACCTCAACGCCACGTTCGGCGATGATCTGGTTGACCACCGGACCTGGGTGATCGCGGGCGACGGGTGCCTGATGGAAGGCATCAACCATGAGGCGATCGGCCTTGCCGCCACGCTGAAGCTGGGCCGTCTCAACGTGCTGTGGGACGACAACAAGATCACCATCGACGGCGATACCTCGCTGTCGACGAGCGAGGACATCCTTGCCCGCTACGCCGCGACCGGATGGCACGTCGGTTCGTGCGACGGGCACGATTTCGCCGATATCGCCCGCGCGCTGGCCGAAGCTGCAGCCGATCCGCGCCCCTCGCTGGTCGCCTGCCGCACGATCATCGGCAAGGGTGCGCCCAACAAGCAGGGTAGCCATAGCGTGCATGGCGCGGCGCTGGGTGCCGACGAAATCGCCGCCGCGCGCGAATACCTGGGCTGGACGGCCGCGCCGTTCGAAATCCCGGCGGACATCCTCGCCAACTGGCGCGCTGCCGGCGCGGCGGGCAAGACCGCCCGCGCCGAATGGGAAGCCCGCGCCGCCGATCATCCGCACGCCGCCGAACTCGCCCGCCGCATGGCCGGCGAACTGCCCGCCGAGACCGGCTTCGATGCCTACATCCAGTCGCTGATCGCCAACCCGCCCAAGGTCGCGACCCGCAAGTCCAGCGAAATGGCGCTGGAAGCCCTGACCGCCGCGATTCCCGAAATGGTTGGCGGCTCGGCGGACCTCACCGGCTCGAACAACACGAAGACCAAGTCGACCCCGCCGTTCAACGCCGACCACTATGACGGTCGCTACGTCTATTACGGCATCCGCGAATTCGGCATGGCCACCGCGATGAACGGCATGGCGCTGCACGGCGGCGTGATCCCCTATGGCGGCACGTTCCTGGTGTTCTCGGACTATTGCCGCAACGCGGTGCGCCTCTCGGCGCTCCAGCATCAGCGCGTGGTCTACGTGTTCACGCATGATTCGATCGGCCTGGGCGAGGACGGCCCGACCCACCAGCCGGTCGAGCACGTCATGTCGTTGCGCATGATCCCGAACCTGCTGGTGTTCCGCCCGGCCGACGCCATCGAGACGGCGGAAGCCTGGGCGATCGCGCTGGCCAGCAAGGATCGTCCCACCGTTCTTGCGCTCACCCGCCAAAACCTGCCGCCGCTGCGGTTCGATGCCGAGATGAAGAGCGCGAAGGGCGCCTACCGCCTCGTCGCCGCCGAGGCCGCGCGCAAGGTCGTGCTGCTGGCCACCGGTTCGGAAGTCGCGCTGGCCAAGGACGTGGCCGCCACGCTCGAAGCGCAGGGCATCGGCGCCGATGTCGTTTCGGTCCCGTGCTGGGAACTGTTCGACGAACAGGACGCCGCCTACCGCACCGATCTGCTACCGGCCGATGCGCTGAAGGTCTCGATCGAGGCCGGTGTCACGCTGGGCTGGCAGAAGTATGTCGGCGATGGCCTGACCATCGGCATGGACACGTTCGGCGCCTCTGCGCCGGCGGAAGTGCTGTTCGATCACTTCGGCTTTGCGGTCGACAAGATCGTTCCCAAGATTCTTTCACGAATTTCGTAATTTATCAGGAGAAGCTGACATGGCGATCAAGGTTGCGATCAACGGTTTCGGACGTATCGGGCGTAATGTCGCGCGCGCCATCCTCGAACGGCCTGACTGCGGCCTTGAACTCGTGTCGATCAACGACCTCGCCGATGCCAAGGCCAACGCGCTGCTGTTCAAGCGCGACAGCGTGCACGGCGCATTCTCGGGCGATGTCTCGGTCGACGGCAGCGATCTGATCGTCAACGGCAAGCGCATCCAGGTGACGGCCGAGAAAGACCCGGCCAACCTGCCGCACGCCGCCAACGGCATCGACATCGCGCTCGAATGCACCGGCTTCTTCACCGATCGCGCCGGCGGCCAGAAGCACCTCGACGCGGGCGCGAAGCGCGTGCTGATCTCGGCGCCGGCCAAGGGTGTCGACCTCACCGTCGTCTTTGGCGTGAACCACGACAAGCTGACCGCCGATCACAAGATCGTCTCGAACGCCTCGTGCACCACCAACTGCCTCGCGCCGATGGCCAAGGTGTTGCATGAATCGATCGGCATCGAGCGTGGCCTGATGACCACGATCCACTCGTACACCAACGACCAGAAGATCCTCGACCAGATCCACAAAGATCCGCGCCGCGCCCGCGCCGCCGCGATGAACATGATCCCCACCAGCACCGGCGCCGCCGTGGCCGTGGGCGAGGTTCTGCCCGATCTGAAGGGCAAGCTCGACGGTTCGTCGATCCGCGTGCCGACCCCGAACGTCTCGGTCGTGGACCTGACCTTCACGCCGAAGCGCGATACCACGGTCGAGGAAGTGAACGGCCTGCTCAAGACCGCCGCCGAAGGCGCGCTGAAGGGCGTGCTGGGCTTCACCGACGAGCCGCTGGTCTCGATCGACTTCAACCACGATCCGCACTCGTCGACGATCGACAGCCTCGAAACCGCCGTGCTCGAAGGGAAGCTGGTGCGCGTGCTTTCGTGGTACGACAACGAATGGGGCTTCTCGAACCGGATGCTCGATACCGCCGGCGTGATGGGCGGCCTGCTCTGATCGGCCCGGCCCGCGCCGGTCCGGGCTCGTCCGGTCCGGTGCGGGGCATCAACGCGTGGATTGGGACAAGCCAAGCGAGGGCTGACGAATGAGCTTCAAGACGCTGGACGATATCGGTGACGTTTCCGGCAAGGCCGTGCTGGTCCGCGAGGACCTGAACGTGCCTATGGCCGACGGCGCGGTGACCGACGATACCCGCCTGCGGGCGGCGGTGCCGACGCTGACCGAACTGTCGGACAAGGGCGCCGTGGTGCTGGTTCTCGCCCACTTCGGCCGGCCCAAGGGCCAGCCTTCGGCAGAGTTCTCGCTGAAGCAGGTCGTCGCGCCGCTGGCGCATGTGCTGGGCCGTCCGGTCCAGTACGTGGACTGGGAAGGCGACAAGGCCGCCGTCGCGGCGTTGCAACCCGGTGACATCGCCGTGCTGGAGAACACCCGCTTCTTCGGCGGCGAGGAAAAGAACGATCCCGCCGTGGTCGAACGCTTCGCCAGCCTTGGCGATCTCTACGTCAACGATGCCTTTTCCGCCGCACACCGTGCCCATGCTTCCACCGAGGGGCTGGCGCATGTTCTCCCGGCCTTTGCCGGCCGCGCGATGCAGGCCGAGCTGGAGGCGCTGGAAAAGGCGCTCGGCAATCCGCAGTCGCCCGTTGCGGCCGTGGTCGGCGGGGCCAAGGTTTCGACCAAGCTCGATGTGCTCAAGCACCTCGTTGGCAAGGTCGATCACCTGATCATCGGTGGCGGCATGGCCAACACGTTCCTGGCCGCGCGCGGCGTGGATGTGGGCAAGTCGCTGTGCGAGCACGACCTGACCGGCACCGCCGAGGAAATCCTCGATAATGCCGACAAGGCCAATTGCACGGTCCATCTGCCCTATGACGTGGTGGTGTCGAAGGAATTCGCCGCCAATCCGCCCAGCCTGCGCACCTGCAACGTGCATGAGGTCGCGGGGGACGAGATGATCCTCGATGTCGGTCCGGCCGCGGTCGAGGCGCTGGCCGACGTGCTCAAGACCTGCCGCACGCTGGTCTGGAACGGCCCGCTGGGCGCGTTCGAGACCGAACCGTTCGATGCGGCCACGGTGGCGCTGGCGAAGACCGCCGCCGCGCTGACCCGCGAAGGATCGCTGATTTCGGTGGCGGGCGGGGGCGATACCGTCGCCGCGCTGAACCACGCGGGAGTCGGGGGCGATTTCAGCTACGTGTCGACCGCTGGCGGCGCTTTCCTCGAATGGATGGAAGGCAAGGAACTGCCGGGCGTCGCTGCGCTCGGCCGGTAACCTTTTCCAAGGCGTCCGTTACAAGACGGACGCCTTTTCAAATGAAGTTTGTGCATAGGTATGCGCTTTTGAGAATCCTTGGATTTCCAAAAGCGCCACAGGACAGGATGGGATCATGAACGTCACTGAAATGACCGCCAAGATGGCTTCCGGCAAGGGCTTCATCGCCGCGCTCGACCAGAGCGGCGGCTCGACGCCCAAGGCGCTCAAGGGCTATGGCATCGAGGAAGGCGCGTGGAGCACGGACGAGGAAATGTTCGGCCTGATCCACCAGATGCGCACCCGCATCATCACTTCGGCTGCGTTCACCGGCGAAAAGGTGATCGGCGCGATCCTGTTCGAACGCACGATGGACGGCGATGCCGGTGGCAAGGCTGTTCCCGCCGCGCTGATCGAACGCGGCGTGGTGCCCTTCATCAAGATCGACAAGGGGCTTGAGGACGAGAAGGACGGCGTTCAGCTGATGAAGCCGATGCCCGAACTCGATGCGCTGCTCGAACGCAGCAAGGCGCTGGGCGTCTATGGCACCAAGGAACGTTCGGTCATCAATTCGGCCAACCCGGCCGGGATCGCCGCCGTGGTGAAGCAGCAGTTCGAAGTCGGCAAGCAGGTGCTGGCGCATGGCATGATGCCGATCATCGAACCCGAAGTGAACATCAAGAGCGAGACCCGCGCCGAGTGCGACACGATCCTGCTCGCGGAAATCCTCAAGAACCTGGACGAACTGCCCGAAGGCACGCAGGTGATGCTCAAGCTGTCGTTGCCGATCGTGCCGGGCACGTTCGATCCGCTCGTCGCCCATCCCAAGGTGCTGCGCGTCGTTGCGCTGTCGGGCGGCTACAAGCGCCCCGAAGCCTGCGTCGAACTGGCGAAGAACGCCGGGATCATCGCCAGCTTCAGCCGCGCGCTGCTCGAAGACCTGCGCCACCAGATGACCGACGCGGAATTCGATGCCTCGCTGGCGGGCGCCATTGACGAAATCTTTACGGGTTCGACCGTCAAGTCCGCCTGACGATCTATCGATTGCAGAGGATGGGAAAGGCCGCCCCTTGCCCCGCAAAGCGGGGGAGGGGCGTTTTGCTGTCGGGGGACCGATAGCCGGGGAGAAGCCATGACCGGACCGGCATGTTCATCGACCACCTTTGCCTATCATCGCGGCGTGGCACCCATGGCGTGGGTGCTGTTCGGGCTGGCGTCGATCGAACTTGTCGTGGTCCATCTTCTCGTTGCGCTGCGCTGGCCATGGCTGGCCTGGCCACTGACCGCGCTGACGGCGGCATCTCTTGCCTGGATCGTGCTGTGGATACGGTCGATGGCGCGGCTGCCCCATATGCTTGGCGAAGGGAGCTTGCTGCTTCGCGCCGGTTCGCTGCGGCAGATCAGCGTGCCGCTGGGCGCCATTTCGGTTGTGCGCAGAAGCTGGCCGCCGGGCGCGCACAAGGAAGCGGGTGTGCGCAATCTCGTGCCACTGGCCTATCCGAACCGGATGCTGGTGCTCTCGCCACCGCTGGCGGATCGGCGCCCGGTTCATGCGGTCATGATCAGGCTTGATGATCCCGCCGCTTTCGATGCCGGGCTGACCGCGCAGGGCGTGCGTTTCGAAGATTGACCTTGTGATTGCCGCCGCCCCGCAACGGCGGTAGAGCGCGCCGATGACGCAACCCGCCAGCGAACTGTACCTGATCTCCCCGCTCGATGTCTCGGGCACGTTTCCCGAACGGCTCGTCCGCGCGCTGGACGCCGGGCCGGTCGCCGCGTTCCAGTTTCGCGTCAAGGATGTGGACGATCATGCCGCCGCGCGGCTGGCCGAACCGCTCCAGCGCATCTGCGCCGACCGCGACGTGGCGTTCATCGTCAACGATTCGGTCAGCCTGGCCAAGCGGCTCGGCGCCGATGGCGTGCATCTGGGCCAGAAGGACGGCGATCCGCAGGAAGCGCGCCAGCGCCTGGGGCGTGACGCGCAGATCGGCGTGACCTGCCACGCCAGCCGCCACCTCGCCATGGAAGCGGGCGAGGCCGGGGCAGACTACGTGGCCTTCGGCGCGTTCTTCCCCAGCAACACCAAGGAAACCGAGCACCGCCCCGAACCGGACCTGCTGACCTGGTGGTCCACCCTGTTCGAACTGCCCTGCGTCGCCATCGGTGGCATCACCGCCGCCAATTGCGCGCCGCTGGTCACGGCCGGCGCCGATTTCCTCGCGGTGAGCCACGCTGTCTGGGGCGGGGACGAGGCGCAGGGCGTGCGCGACCTGCTGGCGGCCATCGCGGCCGCGCCGCGGCGTGAAGAAAACGAATAAGCTGTGAACACCGTTCCGCGCTTGACCCAACGCAAGGCGCGGGCGCACCTATCGCGCCAATGACCGGAAATCCCCGGGGCGCGTGGGCCCTGGCGGACATGGGGTACGGTGCGTGGGACGAAAGCGCTGGCTGGTCTGGATCGTGGTGGGGCTGCTGCTGGCGGGGGCGATCGCCGGCGGACTGGCGTGGCGTGCCCGGCCGCCCGAAGTGGAGGTCGCCAAGGCGCGGATCGGGCCGGCGGCGGACCTCGTCTATGCCACCGGCTATGTCGAGGCGCAGCAGCCCGTCTCCGTCGCCGCCCGCATCACCGCGCCGGTGGCGCAAGTGCTCGTGTCCGAAGGCGACAGGGTGCGACGCGGCCAGCCGCTTGTCCTTCTGGTGGACGACGAGCAGCGCGGCCTGCTCGATCAGGCGGCGGCGCAGCGGCGTGCGGCCGAGGAGACCGAACGCCGCACGGTGACGCTCTATCGCCAGGGCTGGATGACCCGCGCCGCGCGCGATCAGGCTGTTGCCAGCGCCGATGCCGCCCGCGCGGGCGAGCGTACCGCCGCCGCCCGGCGCGACCAGCTTGTCGTTCGCGCCAATACCGATGGCGTGGTCACCAAGCGCGATGTCGAACCGGGCGATCTCGCCACGCCCACGCGCGTGCTGATCCTGCTGGGCGATCCGGCGCGCATCCGCATCACCGCGACCGTGGACGAGCGCGACATCACGCGCGTCCGCGTCGGCCAGGACGCGCTGATGTCGAGCGACGCCTGGCCCGGACGGGTGATCCATGCGCGCGTCCATGAAGTCACCCCCAGCGGCGATCCTAACGCCCGCGCCTTCCGCGTGCGCCTGCTGCCCGAAAGCGCCGGCGACCTGCCGCTGGGCATCACGCTGGAGGTCAACGTCGTCACGCGCAGCACGCAACGCGCGGTGCTGGTGCCGGCTACCGCTCTGGCCGGCGACCGCCTGTGGGTGGTGGCGGACGGACAGGTCCATGCTCGCACGGTCCGGCGCGGGATCGAGGCCAACGACATGGCCGAGATCGTAAGCGGGCTGCGCGCGGGCGAGACGGTGGTCGTCGCCCCGCCCGCCGACCTTGCGGAAGGACGGAAGGTCAGGATCAAGACCCCGTGATCGGCCGCCTGCTCCTGTTGCTGCACATCGCCTCGCGCCACCTGCTGATGCGCCAGCGGCAGACGCTGGTGGCGACAAGCGGCGTGGCGGTGGGGGTCGGCTTCTTCCTGGCGGTCTCGGCGCTGATGGTGGGAAGCCAGGCCGATTTCGTGCGGCAGCTGATCGACGTTGCCCCGCACATCATCATCTCCGACGAATTGCGCAGCCCCGCGCCGCAGCCGGGGCGGCGCGCCTTTCCCGATGGGGCGGTGATGCTGCACGGCTACAAGGTCCGCAACGAGGTCCGCGGCATCAAGGACTGGCAGGCGGTGATGGCCAGCGCCGCCGCCATCCCCGGCGCGGTCGTCTCGCCAAGCCTTTCGGGCGCGGTCACGCTGCGGCTTGGCGGGCGCGAGGAGCCGCTGGGGGTGATCGGCATCGATCCCGCGCTGGAAGCCCGCGTCAGCACCATTTCCGACAAGCTGCGCGCCGGGCATCTCGACGATCTGGAGCGCGTGCAGGGCGGCGTCATCATCGGCGAGGAACTGGCGAGCCGGCTCGGCCTCAACATGGGCGACATCGTCGGCGCGACGGCGGCATCGGGCACCACGCGCTCGCTGCGCATCGTCGGCCTCGTCAAGAAGGGCAACTCGCAGCTCGGATCGTCCAACGGCTACATGCTGCTGCGCGAGGCGCAATCGCTGCTGGGCCGGCCGTTCATCATCAACCGCATCGGCATCAAGCTGAGCGATCCCTATACCGCGCAGGATATCGCCCGCACGCTGGAGCAACGCTATGGCTACAAGGCGGAAAGCTGGCAGGAACGCTCGTCCGATTTCCTCTCGCTGCTGGTGACGCGCAACATCATCATGTACACGGTGGTTTCCGCGATCCTGCTGGTGGCGAGCTTCGGCATCTACACCGCCGTTTCCAACAGCGTGGCCGACAAGCGGCGCGATATCGCGATCCTGCGATCAATGGGCTTTTCGGAAGCGGACCTGCAGATCGTGTTCGTCGTCGAAGGGCTGGCGCTGGCGGTGATCGGCGTGCTGCTGGGCTGGTTGCTGGGCTATGCGCTGATGAGCATTCTCGGTTCGCTGCGCTTTTCCATCGGGGGCGAGGACCAGACAATCCCGATCGACCGCAGCGCGCGGCAATACCTGATCGCGGCAGCGGCCTCGCTGGTGGCGGGCGGCGTTGCGGCATGGCTGCCCGCGCGCAAATCGGCCAAGGTCGATCCCGTGGACATCCTGCGGGGGGCGATGTGAGCGCGCCCGCTCCTGAGAGGCCCGTCCTCGTTGCCGAAGGACTGACCCGGCGGCTGCCCGTCGATCCCCCGGTGACGCTGGTGGACGGCGCGGACCTTGCCATCCAGCCCGGATGCTTCACCGCCATCGTCGGGCCTTCCGGCTGCGGCAAATCCTCGCTGCTGTACCTGCTGGGCCTGATCGACCGGCCCACGCAGGGACGGCTGCTGTTCGAAGGGCGCGACATGACCCCGCTTTCGGGCGACGAACGCGCGCGCATCCGGCTCGAACATTTCGGCTTCGTGTTCCAGTTCCATTTCCTGCTGCCCGAATTCAACGCGCTGGAAAACGTGATGCTGCCGATCCGCCGGCTCGGGAAACTGTCCGGCGCCGAGGCCGATACGCGAGCGCGGACGCTGCTCGCTGACGTAGGCCTGGGCGAAAAGGTGCTGAAGTCCCCCGACAAGCTTTCCGGCGGGGAACGCCAGCGGGTGGCCATTGCGCGTGCCCTGGCCAACGATCCCGCGCTGATCCTGGGCGACGAGCCGACCGGCAATCTCGATTCCACCAATTCGGCGCGCGTGGTCGACCTGTTCCGCACGCTGGCGCACGAGCAGGGCCGCGCGGTCGTGTGTGTCACCCACGATACGGGCATCGCCGAACTGGCCGATGTGCGCGTGACCATGCTTGACGGGCGGGTCGAGGAAGTGCGCCGTCAACATGCGGAACAGAACGAGACGCCACAGGGGTAACTGCGCCCCGCTTTCCTAATCCGCCGCACCATGCCAGACAGGGCCTGCGAAGTCCGCGCCGGTGAGGGGCGATCCTTTCCGCTGGACCGTGTCAACTTTGTCTACTTCGTCAGGAAAAGGCGGAGTTTCCTGAACGGAGATCGAGTATGAGCGCAGGCGAATCGGGCACGGGGGCGGTCCGGGAGCTGACCTTGCGCGGCGTGGTGCTTGGCGCGGTGCTGACGGTCGTGTTCACGGCGGCCAACGTCTATCTGGGCCTGCGCATCGGGCTGACGTTCGCCACCTCGATCCCGGCGGCGGTAATTTCCATGGCGGTGCTGCGGCTGCTTTCGGGCGCGACGATCCAGGAAAATAACATCGTCCAGACGATCGCCAGTTCGGCGGGCACGCTTTCGGCCATTGTCTTCGTGCTGCCGGGCCTGGTCATGATCGGGTGGTGGACGGGCTTTCCCTATTGGGAATCGGTGGCGGTGATCGCGGTCGGCGGCATTCTGGGCGTGATGTATTCGGTGCCGCTGCGCCGCGCGCTGGTGACGGGATCGGACCTGCCCTATCCCGAAGGCGTCGCCGCGGCGGAAGTGCTCAAGGTCGGCGCGGGTGTCGGTGGCGCGGAAGAGAACCGGCGCGGGCTGGCGGCGGTGATGCGCGGAGCGCTGCTGGCGGCGCTCTATCCACTGCTCGCCAAGCTCAAGCTGGTGGCGGAGGAAGCCTCGACCCTGATCCGCGTCGGCGCGGGCGGCACCGCGTTCGGCGGCGGGCTGTCGATGGCGCTGGTCGGGGTCGGGCATCTCGTCGGGCTGTCGGTGGGCATCGCCATGCTGGTGGGCATCGTCATCAGCTTCGGCGTGCTGCTGCCGGTGTTGACCGCCGGCGGCCCGCCGGCAGGAACCGAGCTCGCCGATTTCATCTCCACCGTGTTCCGCCAGCGCATCCGTTTCGTGGGTGCGGGCGCGATCGGCGTGGCCGCGATCTGGACGCTGCTGCGGGTGATCGGCCCGATCGTGCGCGGCATCGCGGGCGCGATCGCCGCCAGCCGGGCGCGCAAGCAGGCGGGCTATGCCTCGCTGGACCTCACCGAGCGCGACCTGCCGATCGGCCTTGTCGGCGGCACGATCCTGCTGTCGATGGTGCCGATCGCCCTGTTGCTTGCGGATTTCGCGGCCGGCGGCCCGGTCGCTGAATCGCTGGGAATCGGGCTGGCGGCCGCCGTGCTCTATGTGCTGGTCGCCGGCATCTTCATCGCTTCGGTCTGCGGCTACATGGCCGGTCTCATCGGCGCGTCGAACAGCCCGATCTCCGGCGTGGGCATCCTGGCCGCGCTGGGCATCTCGCTGATCCTGCTGGCGCTCTACGGGCGGGGCGGGGATGCGGCGGCGACCAAGGCGCTGGTCGCCTTTGCGCTGTTCGTCACCGCGATCGTGTTCGGCGTGGCCACGATTTCCAACGACAACCTTCAGGATCTCAAGACCGGCCAGCTTGTCGGTGCGACGCCATGGCGTCAGCAGATCGCGCTCGTGCTGGGCGTGCTGTTCGGCGCGCTGGTGATCCCGCCCATCCTTGATCTGCTCAACGGCACCTTCGGGTTCCTTGGCGCGCCGGGCGCGGGCGAGAACGCGCTGGCGGCGCCGCAGGCTGCGCTGATCTCCACCATCGCGCAAGGGGTGCTGGGCGGCAGCCTGGACTGGAACCTCGTGGGCCTTGGCGCGGCGATCGGCGTGGCGGCGCTGGCGGTCGATGGCGCGCTGCGCCGGTCGGGGCGCGGCGCGTTGCCGCCGCTGGCGGTCGGCATGGGCATGTATCTGCCGACGCAGACCACCGGGATGGTCGTGATCGGTGCTATCCTGGGGCATCTCTACAACCGCTGGGCCAAGCGGCAGTCTGATCCGGAATTGGCGGAACGCATGGGTGTGTTGACCGCCACCGGTCTGATCGTCGGCGATGGCCTATTCAACATCGCCTATGCCGCGATCGTGGCTGCCACCAACGATCCCGATTCGCTGGCAGTCGTGCACGAAAACCCGGTGGCCATGCCGCTGGGCATGGCCGTGTTTGCCGGGCTGGTGGGCTATGCCTACTGGCGGATGCGGCGCGATGGCGCCGCGCGCTGATCCGGCTTAGATGTCGGAGTTGCCGTTGTCGGAACCGGACGAATCGTCGCCCGCATCGACTCCGGTCGGCGTCCCGGCGTGGATGCAGCGCGGCCCGATGAACTCGCCTGCCGCATCGATCTGCCGGGCCATCGCGCGGTTGTTCAACTGATAGCGCCGGCCCTTCAGCGGGCCGCTCGTCATCGTCAGGATACGGCCGAAAAGCGCGTAGGTGCCGCGCTTTCCGTCGGCCATCTGGTAGCTCGAATCCGGAATTGCGCGGAAGCTGTCGTCGGGCAGCGCGGTTGGCTGCACTTCGGCATCGCCCGGCAGTTCGCAGATCCAGCGCCCGCGCAGCAAGGTGTGGATCGGGCCGCCCGGAACGGCCTCAACCGGAGCCGTGACGACAAGCGCGCCTATCACGGCGAGCGAGGCAGGGAAAAGACGACGGTTCATGACGGATATCGCGCTAGCACGCGGCTGCCGCTTGAAGCAATCGGCCACAGCGGCTAAGGCGCGCGCTTCCCTACTCACGGTAAGGCTCTTTCCATCATGAAGATCAGCGGCGTGGACATCCGTCCGGGCAATATCCTGGAATACGAAAAGGGCATCTGGAAAGTTGCCAAGACGCAGCACACGCAGCCCGGCAAGGGCGGTGCGTTCATGCAGGTCGAGATGAAGAACCTCATCGACGGCCGCAAGACCAACGTCCGCTTCCGCAGCGCCGACACGGTCGAGCGCGTCCGCCTCGATACCAAGGACTTCCAGTTCCTCTATGCCGAAGGCGATGACCTAGTGTTCATGGACGTGGAAACCTACGACCAGATCACGCTGCCCAGCGATCTTCTCGGCGATGCCGCCGCTTTCCTGCAGGACGGCATGACCGTGCTGCTCGAAATGTACGACGAACGCCCAATCTCGGTGCAGTTGCCCGAACAGGTCGAAGCCACGATCGTCGAGGCCGACGCCGTGGTGAAGGGCCAGACCGCCTCGTCGAGCTACAAGCCCGCGATCCTCGACAACGGGGTGCGCGTGATGGTGCCGCCGCACATCGAAAGCGGCACGCGCATCGTCGTGGACGTGTACGAACGCTCCTACGTCGGCAAGGCGGGCTGATCCACGATGGCCGCAATTTCCGGACTGATCCGCGTGATGGAACGTGCCGCCCGCAAGGCCGGCACGCGCCTGCGCCGTGACTTTGGCGAAGTCGAACATCTCCAGGTCAGCCGCAAGGGGCCGGCCGACTTCGTGTCCAAGGCGGATCAGGCCGCCGAACGGACGATCTGGGACGAACTCCGCCAGGCGCGGCCGGACTGGGGCTTCCTGATGGAGGAAGGCGGCGAGATCCCGGGCGAGCCCGGCAAGCCGCGCTTCATCGTCGATCCGCTCGACGGCACCAGCAACTTCCTCCACGGCATCCCGCATTTCGCGATCTCGATCGCGGTGCAGGAACCGACGCTGGACGGCCGGGGCTGGGGCGAAGTGACCGCCGGCATCGTCTATCAACCCGTGACCGACGAGAGCTTCTGGGCCGAAAAGACCCGTGGCGCGTGGTTGCAGGACCGCCGCCTGCGCGTTTCGGCGCGCCGCCATCTGGACGAGGCGCTGATCGCCACCGGCGTTCCCTTCGCGGGCCGGGGCGACATGGGCGAATGGACCCGGATCTATCACGAGCTTGGCCCGCGCGTGGCCGGCATCCGTCGCTTCGGCGCGGCCTCGCTCGATCTCGCGTGGGTGGCGGCAGGCCGTTACGACGGGTTCTGGGAAAGCAGCCTGCAACCGTGGGACAGCGCCGCCGGATGCCTGCTGGTGCGCGAAGCCGGGGGATTCGTTTCGGACTACAAGGGCCGTTCGCTGCCGATCTGCGACGAAACCGTCCTGGCCGGCAACGACGCGCTCCATTCCAAGCTGCACAAGCTGGTCGCGGGCGCGCTCAAGGCGCGCTGAGCGGGCAGGCTCCCCCGGGGGGCGGGGGCCTGTTCAAAAATTGCATATTGGCTCTGGCTTGCCGGGAAACAGCGCCCTATAGGGCGCCTTTGTTCTCCGGCAAGGCCGGGGTTTCGTCGAACGCGCGGGCGTGGCGGAATGGTAGACGCAGCGGACTCAAAAAGCCGTGTTGCGATGGCGCGTTCGTTCTATGCGGTGAAGGGAGTTTTGTTTCGTTTTCAGCCTCTTAGAGGGGTTAAAAGTCGGGTTGGGAATTGGTGTGATTCTGCGCTAGGAGCCACATAGGAGCCGGCAAAATTCTAGCTCGGGCGTTCCTAGTCGTAGTTAGGCCATCTGGTGGTGTGATAAGCGTGGCGTGAAAACCTCTTCCGGGCAGCCGGGCGAATAGCTAGGGACGAGTTTGTGGAAGGTCGATCGGGCAAATGCTCGAGCGACAGGCTAGATCGGAAGAATGAAATTTCGAAGATCTTCTAAGTATAGAAGTCCACGTTGCGGGCGTGGCGAAATGGTAGACGCAGTGGACTCAAAATCCACCGGAGAAGTCCATGTCGGTTCGAGTCCGACCGCCCGCACCAAACCTCATTATATTTGCAAAATTCATTTGCCGAGATTGACCTCGCTTGTGTTGTTATATGTGCGTTTCTCAGCCCAGTCTTGAAGGTCTGTTTGAGCATACAGAACTCTGCGGCCGAATTTCTTAAACGGCGGGCCGCCCCCCACGACTCGTTGCTTTTCAAGCGTCCGGGGCGACAGCCTTAGGAAGGCAGCAGCCTCATCGTTGTTAAGATATATCGGTAGGGGCGGTCTTCGAGGATCAGTCACTTGGGGGCTTCCTGCTGAGTTGCTGCCACGGCCCGCCTTTCGTGACAATTTAGTTATACTCCCGTCTGCTGCTTGCAAAATGGGGAGGGCATTAAAGTGCCGATTGTCCAGATTTTGAAACTTTTGCGCACGGAAACAGATTATTGCGCCTCTTGTCTTCGAGTGCGCCCTTCACGGAGCCTTTGAGGTCCTGCGCAGCCGAGTTCCCGCCCTCGACTTTGTCACGTTCGTTGCCGGCCGCAGCGCGACAACAAGCTGGGCTTCCCGATCCTCAGCGCACCCGGGGCAGCGGTCGCCGCCGCATTCGGCCTGTGCTTCGCGCTGCCGGACGACCTAATTGAGGTTTACCAGCAGTTCGGGAAAGATCTGTCCAAGACCAATTACGATAGCGCCTGGGTGCCGCCGATGCCCACGCTTTAGGTGATCGGGACGGACGGCGCGATCGCCTACCCGAAAACACACGGCGGGCGCATCCCAGCAAAAGCCTGATTCGTGCAGTGGCGCAAATGACGCGCAGTTTCCAGCCGTCCTATCTCTCGCGTTGGCGCTTTACAGATGATTCCCAAATGCCCACGTTCGTCGCTGGCCCGCCGGGCGCGAACTGAGCCCCGCCCGACGTAAGGTGCATTGTTTGGCGGTCGAGCCGGATCAGCCTTCGGGCGGGGGAGCCGCCTGCAGGGCGGCACGGGCGGCCGCCCCGGTAAGATCGTGGCCGGACATGCCTTCGGCCACGAACTTGTCGAGTGCTGCCCACATGGCGGGCATCAGCGTGATCGCTTGCCCGCCACGCCCGGACAGCGTCAAGAGGCCCATCGCCTGGGCATCGCGCAGCATGTGGCGCACATGCGTACGCGAGATGGCAAAGCGGCGCGAGAGGCCTTCGAACGAGGTGGGGCGCCCGTCCTCGCTGTCGAGCACCAGCTGGGCCAGCACCAAAAATCCCGCATCGCGCGTGGCGAACAGCAAGATGGCCGGATTGCCCAGTAGCACTGGGGCCGAACGCGGAATGAAGGCAAAAGCAATGCGCCGCTGCGCCAGCTGAAAAGCGCGGTCACGCGCGAGCGGGCGGCTATGGTCGTCTTCCGGATAAAGCAGGGCGAGCGGCCGATAATGAGCGAGCAGCCAAGCTTCGTCATGGGCGAGCATGGCGGACGAAGGGGTTAGCAGGCGCACGCGGGCGTCGCCAGGCAAGGCGTTCTGCTCGACGAAACCCACCGAGCCCAGTCGGGCGACAAGCTGCTCGATCTTGCGGTCGCTCGACTGGCCAAAGGGCTTGAGCACGCGCTTGAGGTTGGCAAGCGTAGGCCAGGTCGTGCGGTCGGCCGTATTGTGCGCGGCCAGGAGGCAGATCAGTGCCCCGAACACCACCTGTCGCGCCCCTTCGAGCAACAGCTTGTTGAGAAAGGCGTCATCGCCGTATAGCGCCAGGAGGCTTTCCAAATAGAGCCGACGTGCCTGGGCAAAGTCGGGATGGGCCAGGATTGCCTGAGCGGTGCGATAGGGCACGCCGAATTCGGCATCATGACTGTGATCGAGCGCAGGCTGACGGGTCATGCATGGCTTTCTTTTCAAGACCGGAGTGTCAATTGCGGCAGTGCAGATGCACGCAATAATCTCCATTTCACCCACTGGTAAAGACGATTAGCAATATTGGGACGCAAGGCGCTCGAAACGCGCGCCTGCTGGGGGAATAATCATGACTGTCCTTGGAATAGCGCCAACCCAGGCGGGGCGGCGAATAGACACGCTCGACCTTTTGCGGGGTTTTGCCATCTGCGGCATTCTCCTGATGAACATTCCTGCCATGGGGGGAATCGGTTTCTCGCAAGGGTTGCCCAGGCCCATGCACTGGAATGCCGACTGGATTGCCCTGGTCGTCCAGTTACTGTTCTTCGAAGGGACGATGCGTGGGCTGTTTACGGTGCTGTTTGGCGCCGCGATGCTCCTGATGCTGCGTGGTCCCAGCGGTGTGGGTTCCGACGGTATGGGGCTTGACGGTGCGGGGCCCGAGGCCGGGCGCTTCGACGTCTGGGCGCGGCGCTGCCTGGCGCTGATGCTGCTGGGCGTGGTGCAGTGGGCGGTCTTCCTCTGGCCCGGTGAGATTTTGTGGAACTATGGCTTGTGCGGCCTGCTGCTGCTGGGTTTCCGCACTTTGCGGCCGCGCGCGTTGCTGGTCTGGGCCGGGGTGTTCCTGGCCGGCCTGTCGCTGCTGACGGCCGTCACGCGCTATGAGCAGGCCGATCTCCAGCGGACCAGCCTTGTCGCACAGGAAGCCAAGGCCGCCGGACATGCCCTGAGCGAAGAGCAGAGCGAAGCGATCAAGCAAGTCGCGACGATGCGCGCGCAGATCCATCCCGATGCGGCAGCGGCCAAAGCCGAAGTCGCCAAGCGCACCAGCCTCCCGGGAGTGCTGCTCTGGTCGCTGAACATGTGGGCTGAACTCAATCTTTCGGCGGAAGGTTGGCAGACGGTAGCCGAAAGCCTGGGCTTCATGTTGCTGGGCATGGCCTTGTTGCGCACCGGCATCCTAAGCGGGGAGGCGCGACCGGGGCTGTACTGGCGGCTGGTGGTGATCGGCTATTCGCTGGGGCTGGGTTTACGCGCGGTGGGACTGGCTTACTCGGAGCGGATGGGATTCGATATTGCCCCGGAGTTGGTGATCCCCCTGGCAAGTGCGCTCAAGGGCGCCAGTTATGAAGTCGCACGCTTGGCGGTGATGTTTGGGCATCTGGGGCTGATCGTGGGGCTCTATCAACGTGGCGTGCTGGGCCGGGCCTGGCCGGTGCGTGCCATGGGGCGCATGGCGCTTACGATCTATTCGCTCCAGTCGATTTTGACCTCGCTGCTGTTTTACGGGTTCGGGCAAGTCGGCCATTTCGGTTTTGCCGACATGATGGGCATCGCCGTGGCAATCTGGTTGGTGACTTGCGCCTTTGCCGTGTGGTGGCTTTCATTCAGCGCTATGGGGCCAGCCGAATACGTGCTGCGCCGCCTAGCCTATGGCGTGCGGCTAGCCCGCGGGCGCCAACTGACGGCGGGAGGAATGGAACCGGTCCATGCCGCCTAGAGCGGGCTGGGTCTGACAGGCTGAGTAGTTGCAGTGATGGTTCCGACACGCCTTTGTGGCCATGACGGCCGCAGGTCAACCTCTTCGCAACGGTGCCCTTGTCGCGCATGCCCGCTAGGTCAGGCGATATGCAGCGCGGCGAAAAGGGCAAGGCTGATCGCCCGCAGCTTGACAAGCGAGGACTCCACCGCTGCCGTCATGCCTAGTGGATATGTCACCGGTTCCTTGATGGCAAATTACGGAAACGACAATGGGATGGCTGAGGGATGGCTGAATGACAGTTATGGTGCGCGTAGCTTCGTGGCGGCTTACACTACCGTCTGCCAATGCGCTCATGACCGCTTCGCGACCGCAAGGTTTCAAATCCCGGAATGCCGAAGTGGACATCGACGGGCAAATCGCCGAGGGTGAGGGTCGCATAGCCCAGACAAACTAAAGCCATGGTCACGATGTATCGTGGTCCCCGCTGGAAGATTGGCGTCTATCGTCGCGATCATGGCATGCCGCATTTTCACATTGAAGGCCGGGATTTTCGCTGCTCGGTCGCGATCGTCTCATTCGAGATGATCGTGGGGACCGTGCCAGCGGCGGTCCTGAAGGACGCATTGGAATGGGCGATGCCCAATCAGGCTTTGCTCTGCAGACGTGGTAGGAGTTGAACAGATGACCATCACCGACACGATCCGCACCATTGCCGCCATGCGCGTGATCGGGCCAGCGTCGCTGCACCTGGCCTAGTCGGACGGGACCGCCGATCTCGATCTTGGCGCGATCCTCGATGATCGCGCCTTTGCGGCGCTGCGCGACCTCGCCAAGGTTGAAGTGGGTGATTGGGGGCATAGCCTGGCCTGGCATGGCCTTCGGGGGCCGAGCTGGGCGCGGATATGCTGTGGTTCGAAACCCTGTCGGCAACCGGGCATGGCGACGTGCGCGCGTTCCTCGAATGGCGGCTGCGCCATGCCCTGTCGCTGTCGAAAGCGGCCGACGCGCTGGGTGTGTCGCGCCGCATGGTCGCCTATTATTCCAACGGCGAAAAGCGTGTGCCGAAGCCCATCCTCCTTGCCTGCCGGGGCTGGGAAGTCAGCGAGGGGCTGCACCAAGCTGCCTGACGCTTATCGACTGATTGGCGTCTCTAGCGGGTACGGCCACGATCGCTTCGCTGAGCCTGACCGGCAGCTTGAGATAGCGCACGCCGTTGGCCTCGGCTTGCGGGAAGCGCCCAGCGCAGACATTGACCTGGATCGAGGGGAGCAGCAGCTTTGGCGCGGCGAGCGTGGCATCGCGGGCCTCGCGCATCGCGACGAATGCATCCTCGGTAACGCCGTCATGGACGTGGACGCTGTGACGCCGCTCGTCGCCCACGGTCGTCTCCCAGCAAAAGTCGTCGCGCCCGGGCGCCTTGTAGTCGTGGCACAGGAACAGGCGCGTGTCCTCGGGCAGGCTCAGCACGCGGCGGATCGAACGATAGAGCATGCGTGCGTCGCCGCCCGGAAAGTCCGCCCGCGCCGTGCCATAGTCGGGCATGAACAGCGTGTCGCCGACGAACACTGCATCGCCGATGCGATAGGCGACATCGGCGGGAGTATGGCCGGGAACGTGCATCACCTCGATCATCAGATCGCCCAGCGTGAACTGCTCACCGTCCGCGAACAGCCGGTCGAAATCCGAACCGTCGATCGCAAGGTCGTCCATCGCAAAGACCGGACGAAAGATGCGCTGCACGTCGCGGATATGCTCACCGATCCCGATCCATGCGCCGGTGCGCGCCTTGATGAAGGGCGCGGCGGAAAGGTGATCTGCATGCGCGTGTGTTTCCAGCACCATGACGATGCAATAGCCTTTCGCGGAAGCTGCATCCAGAATGCGCTGCGCCGATCGCGCGTCGGCTTCTCCGCTCGCCGCGTCGAAATCGAGCACCGGATCGATCACCGCCGCCTGACGCGTCGCCGGATCGGCGACCAGATAAGTTATTGTGTTGGTGGGCTCGTCGAAGAAGGCTTCGATCAGGGGCGCTGCGCTCATTCTGTCCTCCATCAGCTCTTGCTAATATATGAGCTAGTGCTACATTAGCAATAACTGATGTAGTGAGGCACGCCATGCTCAAGCCACCGATGGATCTTGCCAGCTTCGAACGGAAGGCCGGCGAGGTCGCCGATATGCTGAAGGCGATCGGCAATGGCCGGCGGTTGATGATGCTGTGCAAGCTCGTCGAACATGGCGAGCGCACCGTGACCGATCTGGCGGTCGATGTCGGCCTGTCGCAATCGGCGCTGTCGCAGCATCTGGCGAAGATGCGCGACGAAGGCCTGGTGACGTTCCGGCGGGAAAGCCAGACGCTCTGGTATCGGATCGCCGATCCGCGCGCCAAGACGCTGCTCGCCACCCTCTACGAACTCTACTGCAAGGAGTAAGCCGCATGGCCATTGCATCGATGACGCCGCAGGACGCAAAAGTCGCGCTTTCGCGAGGCGCGACGCTCATCGATATCCGCGACGCGGACGAACATGCCCGCGAGCGGATCGACGGGGCGGTCAATCTTCCGCTGGCGCAGATCGGGTCGGCCCCGCTGCCTTCGGGGCTGCTTATCTTCCACTGTCGCACCGGCATGCGCACCAGCGCCAACGCCGGCGCGCTGGAAGCGGCCGCCGATGGTGCGCCCTGCTATCTGCTCGATGGTGGGATCGACGCGTGGCGGGGCTGCGGGCTGGGAACGATCGTCGACCGCAAACAGCCGATCGAGATCATGCGGCAGGTCCAGCTGACCGCCGGCGGACTGATCCTGCTCGGCGTGTTGCTGGGATGGCTGGTCGCGCCGGGCTTCTACGGCCTTTCGGCCTTTATCGGCGCCGGGCTCATGTTCGCCGGCGCGACCGGCTGGTGCGGGATGGCCCATCTGTTGCGGATCATGCCGTGGAACCGCGTCGCGGCGTGACGCCGTGGACGCGCTCCACATGCTTGCCGCGCTCGGTTCCGGCACGCTGATCGGACTTGTCCTCGGTCTGGTGGGGGGCGGCGGCTCGATCCTTGCGGTGCCGTTGCTCGTCTATGTCGTCGGCATCCGCTCCACCCATTTAGCGATCGGCACGGCCGCCCTGGCCGTCACGGCCAATGCACTCGCCAGCCTCGCGGGCCATGCGCGCGCCGGAACGGTCAAATGGCCCTGCGCCGGGGTGTTCGCCCTGTCCGGCGTCATCGGCGCGGCGCTGGGCGCCGAAGCGGGCAAGGCGTTCGATGGCAAACGGCTGTTGATGCTGTTCGGCTTGCTGATGATCGGCATCGGGTTGTCCATGCTGCGCAAACGCAAGGGGGCCGAAGCGCCTGACGTGCATCTCGATCGCGGGTCGGCCGCTCATCTCCTGCCGCGGCTGATTCCCGCCGGGCTCGCGGTTGGCCTTGCGGCGGGCTTCTTCGGCATCGGCGGCGGGTTCCTCATCGTGCCGGGGCTGATCGCGGCGACCGCCATGCCGATGCGCAACGCCATCGGTACGTCCTTGGTCGTGGTGGCCGCACTGGGCATGACCACCGCCGTCTCTTATGCGGTTTCCGGCTATGTCGACTGGAGCTTGTCCGCGCTGTTGATCGGTGGCGGCGTCGCCGGCGCCACCATCGGCATCGCACTCGGTCGTAGGCTCGCCGGGTACAAGGGCCTGCTCGAACGGCTGTTCGCGGCCATCGTCATCGCAATCGGCCTCTATGTTGCTCTATCCGAGGCGCGGTAGGAAAATCTCCACCCTGCCCGAGTATAGGGCATTCCATGCAAGAGATTTTCCTGTCGATGATAGTGGCGGGGATGGGGTTGCTGTGCGCATCGCTGCCGTCGATCCGATCCATTCTGCGAACCCTGGGGTCGGGGCGGCTGCGCGCGCGCTGGGAATGGTTGCGTCGGCTCATCGCCGCTTTCCTCGTCGGATATGCGGCATTCGGCATCGCTCATATCGGCATGCAGACGTCCGCCGCCGATCTCATCGTGGCCGCGATCCTGCTGTCGGGAGGCGCGTTCGTCCTGATCGTCGCGCGTCTGTCGGAGATGACGACCAACGACATCGTGCGGATCGCGTCGCTCGAACGCGACGTCATGCGCGATCCGATGACCGGCGTGTACAACCGGCGCTATCTCGACAGCCGGCTCGATGAGGAGATCAGCCGCGCGCGCCGGTCCCATAGCCCGTTGTCCGCTCTGATGGTCGATCTCGATCACTTCAAGCACATCAACGACACTTACGGCCATCCGGTGGGCGACGAGGTGATCCGTCATGTGAGTGCGCTGATCATGAGCCAGGTACGCGTCAGCGATATCATGGTCCGCTATGGCGGTGAGGAGTTTCTGGTGATCGCGACGGACAGCGCACTTGAGGAAGTGTCGGCCCTGGGTGACCGCCTTCTCGTCCAGCTCCGCTCCCACGGTGTCGCGCTGGCTAACGGCCAATCTCTTCCCGTCACCGCGAGCATCGGCGCAGCGTTGCTCGAAGACGCCGAGACACAGGGCGTTTTTCTTCATCGGGCCGACGAAGCTCTGTATGAGGCCAAGCGAACCGGCCGCAACCGCATGTGTATCGCGTCCCCTATGGCCGAGGTGTCTGCATCGTGAGGCAACTCGTCATGACGAATATCACCTGATTTCCAGTCACAGCAGATGGGTGGGAAGCGGACTGTCAGCTTGGGAGACGCCTCCCCTTAGAAGCGGTCATGTTATCGTCGTCGATCACCCGCACGCACGCCTTAAATATGCCAGATTTTCCTTCCTCACGATGCCAGACCTCGACCACATGATAATGCTCGAAATAGCCACCCACATCTTTCGATATATATTCCCCAAGGCGGGGTAAGAACGTGAAATCACCTTCAAAGAGCGGTTTCATTTCGTTTTTTTCGTAAACTTCGACGTTTGGCATGGCGACCTCCTCAACGCATTCTGAACAAACGGTGCGGCGTCCGCAATCGAGCGTGTCATGACAGGAGGTGGAAGGGCTAAAATTGGTCGATGAGCGACCGACAGCTTTTTTGTGCTGACGCCAAACACATGATCCCGTCAGGGGTGCGGCGCAATTCCGCGACCATCCCGCCGCTCACGGCGTTGCGCGGCCTCCCGCTCCCTCACAATGTCCGAAAACCACTGTCGGATTGAGAAAGTGGCCGACAACCTCGCTGGCCGGGTTTTCCGTCAGGGGGCATCGGGGTCGATCGGGTAGTCCACGGCCAGCTTCAACCGAGGGCGGCGCGATTCATGTGATTTCCGTCAGGGTATAAGCTGCCTGTCAGCACCCGACCTAAAGGCGGTCGTTACGCCTCGCTCGCAGCAACGCCAGAACCCGCCGTATCGAGCAGAGCTATGAGATTAGTGGAAACGAAATGTCTTCGGCTTACCGATCAGGCAGGAGGCGCTTGTGGCAATCCAGATTGTAAGAATGATAGCGGCATGGCTGTTCACGTATTTCGCATTCGTGATCGGTTATTATGTCTGGAAGGGGCAAGGCGTGACCCGCCTGTCAGACGGTCTTCTTGGAATCGGGTTGATCGTTGGTCTTCCAATGCTGCTGTTCGCGGGCGTGATCGCGCTACCGTTGGCATTTCTTGTTCAGCGCTTCTTTCAGCCAACAGCAGGTGTCATTCTCTTCCCATTTCTGATTGGTGGAATCGCGTGGCTTCTTGCATCTTTTCTGAGTAGTGGAGGTTGGAGGGGGGCGCACCAAGCTGTCTTTCTATTTGCCTTCGTCCTCGGCCTGAGTTGGAGCCTGCTCGGTTTCATCATCCCGCGTAGCAATTGACGCCGGAATAGGCCGTGCCCGGTTCGCAGTGCTGATGGAAACAAACGGGCGATTATAGTCCATCATCCGCTAAAACCCGCCCGTCTCGAATCCACCCCATCATCGCCGTTCCCAACCGACTACCCGACAAACAGGCCATAGCCGCCATGGCGCTCACGGTGTGAATATCGTCGGCAGACCTGCCCGGTTAGCTCTTTATAGCAAACTCTTCAGCTTTAAGATTGCAGTAGGTGGGAGCCTTCCCCCAACGTTCAACATGCCATTTCTCGTACTGAACCACGAGATTATCGTGGATTTGGAGCAGCCCTTTGAAACCTCTACCGTAGCGAAGCGCCTCACCTGAATATCCATGAAACTCGGACACGCTGAATTTGCGCTGCAATTCCAAGATTATTTCGGCCAGTGTCTCGATGACGGTTTCAACATCGGCCGCACCTTCAAGATCGCAGGAACCTTGGATTCGACATGGTTCCTGGGGAGTTGCCCCATCAACGTAGGCCAAAATCTCCGCCTTGGAAGCCCTTGAGTAATTCTCGGACAAAGCTCGCCTCCCTATAATCCAACCGCCAAATCGCTGCTTATCAAATCCCTATGGCTTCCCAGTCGCCACCATCCAGCGAGATGCGCTCGACAAACAGGTGTTGCCGATGCCCCCATGCTAGTTTCAGCCGCAGACCCGTTCCCTTGTTCACGAGTTGATGCGCAACGCGTCTAGCATCATCCGGAATGCGGGAGATGCATTGCGCCGGTTCGGATAATAGAGGTGATAACCGGGCAACGACTGTTCCCACTCCGGCAGGATGCGGATCAGATGCCCGTTGTGCAGATGCTCCGCAGCATCATCCTGTGGGACACTGGCGATTCCAATGCCGGCAAGCGCTCCGTCCAGAACAGGGCCGATCATCGTCGACATCATCTGACCTTGCGGGCGGACGTGAACTTCCATCCCGCGTCGGCGCAATGCCCAGTCGAATGGGCGTTCGGATGTAGGCAGTCGCAGGTTCAGGCAGCGATGCGCAAGGAGTTCCTGAGGCATCGTGGGCGTCGGGAAGCGCGCCAGATAGGAGGGAGCGGCGACGATAGCCATCGGGATTTCGGGCCCGATACGCATGGCGATCATGTCCTTCTCTATCGCACCGCCAAGGCGAATGCCGGCATCGAAGCGATTGGCGACCACGTCCACGAGTCCATAGTCGATGACGATTTCCACGCTGATGTCCGGGTGGTCCGGCAGAAAATTGGCGAGCGCCGGGACAAGGTAGCGCCGCGCCGCGTGATCGGTTGCCGTCAGCCGCAGCTTGCCGGCGGGCGTGTCGCGGAAACGCCCCAACGCCTCGACGCTTTCGTCCATTTCGCGAAGAAGCGGCAAGATGCGCGCCAGCAATTGCTCTCCCGCCACCGTCGGCGCCACGCTGCGCGTGGTTCGCGCGACGAGGCGCACTCCGAGCCGCTCCTCAAGCCGCCGCACGATCTGACTTACCGCAGACTGAGACATCGCCAATCGCGTTGCGGCGCGCGTAAAGCTTCGCGCTTCTGCGACCTCGGCAAAGACGGACAAGTCGGCCAGTTCGTCCCGCGTCATTATGCATTCTCGTGATAAGCTCTTGCAGATCTATGCATCTAATCGTGAAAAAGGGGAAAGGCTATAACGTCTGCATCAAGAAGGCTCTCAAAGGAGAAGACCATGCCGAGCATCACCTTTCCCAATTCGAACAACGCCGCCATCACGATTGCCGCCGTCATCCATTATCCCGAAGGTTTCAACGAGGAAGGCCGCTACCCTGCCGTCATCGTTTCGCATCCGGGCGGCGGCGTGAAAGAGCAGACCGCCGGGACCTATGCAAGGAAGCTTGCCGAACGGGGCTTTGTCACCATCGCCTACGATGCGAGCTATCAGGGCGAGAGCGGCGGGACGCCGCGTCAGCTTGAGAACCCGCACATCCGCACCGAGGATGTCAGCGCCGTACTCGATTACCTGACAACCTTGCCCTACGTGGACGGCGACCGGATCGGCGCGATGGGGATTTGCGCCGGGGCAGGCTACACCGCCAACGCCGCCATCAACGATCGTCGGATCAAGGCGGTGGGCACGGTCAGCATGGTCAACATCGGCCAGATGTTTCGCAACGGATGGGAAAACAACGTCCGCGATGCCGACGCAATTCCCTATATTCAGGCCGGTGACGATGCGCGTACCAGCGACGCTGCGGGCAATCCCATCGCCACCATCCCCCTCGCGCCGTTGAACGAGGCGGATGCCCCGAACGAGGAACTGCGCCAGGCCTGGGAATATTACCATACCACCCGCGCCCAGCATCCCAACGCCCCGGGCTATGCCACTGCCCGAAGCCTTGCCCAGATCATCCCCTACGATGCGTTCAGCAAGGCAGAAGCCTTCCTGACGCAGCCGCTGAAGCTGGTGGTCGGCAGCGTCGCCGGCAGCAAGTGGATGAGTGACGACCTCTTGGCCCGCGCGGCCAGCACCGACAAGACCATGCACGTGGTGGACGGTGCCAACCACATGGACCTCTACGACGGCGACGCTTTCGTCGCGGAGTCCGTTTCGGTCCTTGCACCATTCTTCACGACCAACCTTGCCCGACAGGCCGCCGACGCAGCCGACTAATTACATTTGCAATCAGGAGATCGCACCATGGACACCGTTACCATCCGCAATCCCGGCATGGCTTGGGACATTGCCGCCAACATCCATTATCCGCCCAATTTCGATCCGGCGATCCGCTATCCTGGTGTCGTTTCAAACCATCCGATCGGCAGCTGCAAGGAACAGACCGCAGGCGATGTCTACGGCGCGGCGATGGCAAAGGCCGGGTTCGTCGTCATCGTGCCTGATGCCGGCACCCAGGGTGGCAGCGGCGGCGAACCGCGCTGGACCGAAGATCCCGAGCAGCGCGTGCGCGATTACCGGGACGTCATCGACTACCTTCAGACCCTGACCTACGTGGATCCCCAGCGGATCGGCATCCTGGGCATCTGCGGCGGTGGTGGCTATTCGATCAAAGCCGCGATCATCGACAAGCGGATCAAGGCGCTGGTGAGCATTACCGGCGTGAATTTTGGCCGCCTGTTCCGGGAGGGGTTTAGCCAGTTCGACCCGGTCGGTGCCCTGGAGGCCATGGCGGTCCAGCGCACCGCGGAGAATTCCGGGGATCAGGCCAGGGTCGACGTTTTTCTCCCTGAAAGCGTGGAGGCCGGCAAAGCGGCCGGGATCGCTGATATCGATGTGCTGGAGGCAACCGATTATTACCGCAACCGCAACCTGCAGAAGGGCGCCGGTACACGTATGCTATTCTCCCATTCAGCTCCCGCCATCGCCTGGGATGCCTTTGCCTTTGCCGAAACCTTGCTGACGCAGCCAATGATGGTGGTTTTCGGCGACAAGCCCGGGGGCTTCGGGGCCTATCGCGACGGAATGGAAATCTACGGTCGCGCTGCATCCCGGGACAAGGAACTTGTCGTAGTCGAGGGTTGGTCGCACTACGATCTTTACGACCATCCGGCCCCGACCGGCATCGCACTCGACCGCGTCATTCCCTTTCTGAAGCAGCATCTCGGCCAAGCGAATGCGTCTTAAGGGCTCGAACCGCCGAATGCCTCAATCATAACTGAATGCCTCGCTGCTGGAGGGAATGCGCCTGCTTCCAGCAACGAGGATGTTCTTCACAGTGGCCGTAATCCCAGTAGCCTTGCCCACAGCCGTCGGTCGCGCCACGGGACAGCCAGTCATCCCACCGTGTTCGGGAATCAGGTGTTGCCGCCGCGCTGCCCGCCATGTGATTTTCGACAGACACCTTAACTTTCCAACCACATTGGGGTCGGCTAGCAATACGACATGACGCAATCCGCATCAGAACCTATCCTCAAACTGAATGGACCACCTGCGACGGTAGGAATTTTGCTCTTTCCCGAAGTCGAGGTCCTGGATTTCGCCGGACCATATGAGGTGTTTTCCGTTGCGGCGCGCATCGCACCGAAGGCCCTTGCGCTGGAACACTCACCATTCAACGTCGTCACTGTCGCCGAACACCATGAGCCTGTTGTCGCTCGCCATGGATTGCAGGTGTTTCCGACACATGATTTCGACGACGCTCCTGCTCTTGATGTTCTTATCGTCCCAGGTGGCGTGGTCGACCAGCCGTTGAAAAGCGAAAAAACCTTAGACTGGCTGCGGGGTCGGGCACGAGACGCCAAGCTGACGGCCTCGGTCTGTACCGGGGCCTTTGTCCTTGCGAAAATCGGTCTTCTCGACGGCTTGATGGCCACGACGCATTGGGAGGACGTGGCCGAGATGCGGTGCATGTTCCCCAATGTGAATGTGATCGAAGACGTGCACTATGTCGATCAAGGCCAGATTGTAACATCTGCGGGAATTTCTGCGGGCATAAATATGAGTCTGCATCTGGTTCAACGCCTCGCAGGTCCGCACCTTGCAAGCCTTACCTCACGTCAGATGCAATATGATTGGCAGGACGTCCCGTCGGTCGGATGGGGCAAAACCTAGAGGTGGGACAGGCATCGGTTCCCAACTTTAACGCAATAAACCGGTGAGCAGGCCATTGTCGCCATGCCGCCCACCGTGTGATTGGCGTCAAGGGTGGACAGCTATTGCTTCCATCCGAAACAGCGGACTGGCGCTCCAGTGATCGGGTGGGATGTATCCTTCACCACCCGTAGACCGTGACGCTCATAGAAGCGGTGGCCCGCTGCATTGGTCACGGGAGTCCGAAGCGTGAAGCCTGTCGGAAGCTGCTGCTTAGCTTCATCAAGCAGCGCAGCGCCAATGCCTTGGCATTGGGCGTCTGGTGCAACGAAAAGTTGATCCAGAATGTGCTGTTCAGGGATTGTTGCAAGAAGTCCGGCGATATGACCGTCAACCACAGCAACATTCAAGCACCAGCCATTTTCGATGCTCAATAATCCGGGCTGGTAAAGTGCTTGGATCGTCAAGCGCAGGTGCACCTCCATCCATCAGGCTGGCGCTTTCATACCAAATGGAGGCGATAGTTTCGTATTCGTCGGGCTGAGCCAATCTGATTTCCATGTCCGTGACTTACCGGAACAACATTTTGCCTACCAGCCCTTCCAATATGCGCGGGAAACAGGTGAATCTCAACGCCTCTATGCCTCTGCGGGTGCTCCGACCAACCGACTTCGGCGCATTGATCGAGATCTGCGCGGTGGGTACGTCGGCATCTGGATATATGGGCCAGAACGCTCCACGTTCCATGATCAAGCCCCCACTGATCGACATCAGCACCAACCCAATGAGGCTTACTGATCTCAGGCACTTCTGCAGTGAATGCTATTACTCATCCTGTTGCCCCGTTGATGAAAACAATGACGCTGATCATGCGTTCTGGTCCTCATGGAGACGGGCCGCGAGATCTTGGAAGTCTTGCCGCATCTTGCGCAGCGTGAACGCAAGGCTGAAGACGCGCCCGACGGTGTCGAAGGGCAAGGTGCGCGCAGCGTTGGACTGCTGCAGTGTCACGAAGGCGGTCTCAAAGGCTTCGGCGGCTGCGGCTTCATCGTCCAAGGCAATTGTTCTGTTGTCCGCCATGGCAACTGCGCAAACACGCGCGCAACGCGCTTGCGAATGCAGCATCTCGGCGGCAGCCTTCCCGACTGCCTGCCGGACGAGCTGCGGGAAGGGGTGTTCGAGCAGGCCTCCCATCTGCGAGATAGAGTTTCGCAGGCGCCATAAGGTGCGGGGAACGGCGTTGGAGACGTTATCCCGGACCAGGCCAAGCTTCTTCTCGCGCTGCGCATCGACGAAAATTGCCTCGGCCGCCATCAATGATTTGCGCAACGCGATATTGCCCTCGGCCATCGATATCGGCTTGCCGCTCTCCACTGCGTTGCCCTGAGCATCGAGCAAATCGGCCATCGCGTCCAGCACGGCGCGGAACTGCTCGATCATTCTGTTGCGTGAGCGGACTGGCAGAACGAAGCGGCTCGCCAGCACGCCGACAACACCGCCCAACGTGATCTCGATGATGCGATCCAGCACGAAGGCTCCTACCGGGAAATCAGGTGCGCGGGTCAGCAGAACGATCGCGGCGGTAAGAGCTGCGCCCCGCATGCGCGGTTGACGCACCGCTCCAAAAGTTAGAACTCCCGCTACGAGGACCAGGGAAAAACCTGTCGTCAGCGGCGTGTGCGGCATCGCCAACACCACCAGGCCACCCAGAACTGCTCCCGCGATCGTCGCGATCAGCCGATCAATCGCTGCACCTGCGGTCGCACCTGCCGACCCCTGCATCACGATAAGTAGGGTGAAGATCGCCCAGGCGCCTTGCTGCAGCTCGAGGTACTGGACGATTCCATAGGTGATCAGACAGGCGACCATGACGCGGATCGCCTGGGCGATCGCCGGCGAAAGAGGGAGGAGAGATTTGGTGTCGCGCATAGGTGGGTTTTTTCGTTTCAGGATGTGCAAATACAGACATCAAGATCTTTGAGGGGAGGGGACACAGTGCTTCAGAGCAATGGCGGATTGTTGAAGGACGATATGAGGAAATCGATAAGCACGCGCACTTTGAGCGCCAGTTGGCGCGCGGGCGGATAGATGGCGTAGATGCTGAAGGTGGTGTCCTCCCATTCCGGCAGCAGTCGCACGAGGCGCCCGGCTTTCAGGCTTTCCTGCGCAATGAAATCTGGCACGACTCCGACGCCAAGCCCGGCTTCGATCGCTGTCAGGCAGGCTTCCCCATCGGACACCCGCATCACCGGTGCGACGACAGTGACCTGTGTCTTTTCACTGTCCGGCTCGCGGAACCGCCAGTTGAGCGGCTCGCGGTAATTGGTGTCGACGATGCAGGCATGACGATGCAGGTCCTTGGGCTGGGATAACGGCTCTCGTGTCGCTAGATAGGCAGGGGCCGCGAGCAGCAGGTTGCGTGCCTCGTGCAGCTTGCGTGCGATCAGGCTGCTGTCCTCCGGGCGTCCAACGCGCACTGCGAGATCGAAGCCCTCAGCGATGAGGTCGCGGGACCTGTCTGAAAGATCGATGTCGAGCTCGATCTCGCCATAGGTGCGGGCGAAATCGGTCAGCAACGGCATCAGGCGCAACTTGCCGAAGGAAAGCGGGATCGTCAGCCGCAGCCGACCGCGCGGCGTTCCTGACGACGTGCGGACCGAGGCATCGAGTTCATCGATATCCTCGACCAGGGTCTTCATCCGCGCATGATAGGCCATGCCGATTTCGGTCAGCGACAGAGCGCGGGTCGTACGGCGCAAAAGCTGGACGCCAAGATTCTGCTCGAGCTTCTGAACCAGCTTTGACGCCTGTCCACTGCTGATCCCGAGCTTTTGTGCGGCCCCAGCAAAACTGCCTGCTTCGACGACGGTCAGAAAGGCCCGGTCGCATTCCAGTCTGTTCATCGATCCTCCCTTCTGCTTCCAGGCACCAGGTCCGGGCTTGCATCATTTCATTCGAATGGTCGGCGAGCCGCCATGAACCATCGTCCATAACAGCCCGCCAACCCTTATGGCATCAGGTGACGATGATCTTGCCGGTATTCTGCGGGTAAAGCGGGTCGTTGAAGAAATATTCGCCCGGACTGTCGAGCCGGTGCGAGGATGACTGTCCCGGCATCAATATGCCTGTGTCGAAGACTGGATCGAAAAAGGCCGCCGCGCCATGCGCCGATGTGCTGTCCGCCGGGTTCAGGAAGGTCACGGTCGTGCCCGCAGGCACGCGCAGCACCTGGGGCGCCATCGCGTTTTCGGCCGTGAAATTTTCCTTGCCCGCAGACGCATTGACCTTCGCATCCCATTGCCGGCCCAGCACGATGCGGTTCTGCACCGCCGCCCCCTCGACCGGCGCGACCAGTATGTCGCGGCGTTTCGCCGGTGCGCGGGGCGCCTTCGCGGGGGGCAGGGTCCCGCCCAGCTTGAACGCCCAGAGATGGTCACCCTTCGGGCTGTCGGCATAGGGGTAATATTGGCCGCCCGCCAGGACCGCGACATATTGTTCGCCGTCCACTTCATAGGTGATGGGGCTGGTATGCACGCCCGCGCCCGTCTGGAATGTCCAGAGCGTGCGGCCGTCGCGCGCATCCATGACGTGCAGCAGCCCGTCGGGATGCCCCTGCATCATCAGGCCGCCCGCCGTGGTGACGATATTGTTGCCATGCGCCAGCGCCCATTCGCTTTCCTTGCGCCACACCACCTGATTGGTGCGCGGATCGAAGGTGACGATGCCGCCGGAAAATGCTTCGCCATAAGGGCGCGACGTGTTGATGCCACCGCCGCGGACATTGGTGTAGCTTGACGAAATCAGCCCATAACCCACCGTGATCCAGCCCGTATCCGGGTTGAAGGACGGATAGGCCCAGTCCATGCCGCCCGCCGCGCCGGGAAAGATCGATGTCGGCCTGTCCCAGAAAGCGGTGAACAGGCCGCCCGCCCGATAGAATGGCACGGGCCGCGTGGAATTGGCATAGTCGGGCGCCTGATGAACCAGCGCGCCGCCATCCTTGGGGAAGGGCTGGGTCGGCGATGTTTTCTGGCGGGGCTCCTGCGGCACGGGGCGCTCCTCGACGGTGTGGATCGGCTCGCCGGTCACGCGGTCCAGCACGAAATAATGGCCGACCTTGCTGCCATAGATCACCGCCTTGCGCAGCTTGCCGCCGACCTCGATGTCGACCAGCGGCGGCGCCATCACATTGTCATAGTCCCAGATGTCGTGATGGACCGACTGGAAATGCCAGCGGCGCTTGCCCGTCTTTGCATCGATCGCGACGATGCAGTTGGCGAACAGGTTGTTGCCCGGCCGCGCGGATCCGTCGGTGCGCGAATAGGGATTGCCGAACGTCCAGTAGACCAGCCCCAGATCCGGGTCGATTGACGGGTGAATCCACGGCACCGCGCCGCCGGTCTTCCATGCGTCGCCCCCTTCCCAGCTTTCATGGCCATATTCGCCGGGGCCGGGCACGGTCCAGAAGGTCCAGACGACCTTGCCGGTCGCGGCGTCCAGCGCATAGGCGCGCCCGCGCACGCCGTTGGTGGAGCCTTCCATGCCGACATAGATCAGGCCGTCCCAATAGACGATCGCGCCCGCCAGCGTGGCGTCGGGCAGTCCCTTGAACAGGTCGTCGCCGGGCCGGGTGGTGACGAGGTTCGCGCCCTCCTCTTCCGGCGTCAGCAGCGGCGTCTTCCAAACCGGCTTGCCCGTTTTGCGATCCAGCGCATAAACGAAATTGTCGCCCGAGGTGGTGAAGACCTTGTCGCCCGCGACCGCGACGCCGCGCATGTTGGTGGTGCGCTTGCCGACATTGGTTTTCCACAGGGTCGCACCCGTCTTGCCGTCAACCGCGAAGACATTCTGCTGCGTGGTCTGGACATAGAGCACGCCATCGACCGCCACGATCGAGGATTGCTGGTTCTTCGACGTGTCACCGCCTTCCAGCGAGACATGCCAAGCGCCGCCGAGACGCCCGACATTATCACGGTTGATACGGCTCAGAACCGAATGGTTCTGGTTGGCGAGATTGCCGCCGACCTTGGGATAATCCTTGGCGGCGATGCCAAGAGAGGCGGGCTGCGGCTGCGCCTTGCCGACCTGCGATACCGCGGCTTCGCCCTTCGTCGCGGCCAACGCCATCACACCTGCCGCGCCTAGTCCGGCACTGCCCAGAAAGTGGCGTCTTTTCATGTCCATGTCTTTATCTCCTGTGGTTGATCTGTCAGAATTGCATCTTGACCTGGCCACCGAGCGCCAGGGCATTCTTGATCGGACGATTGCTGAAGGCGCCGGGATCGACGATGTACTGAATGTCGGGCCGGACCAGCAGCCAGCGGTTGACTTGCACGCCGTAACTCAGCTCGATCGCAGTCTCGCCAGTGGGCGGAATCCCAACCCCAACCGGATCAAGCGCATCGACGTAGGTTGTGCGGATGCGCGGGTTGAGGGTCGCGTGGACGAAGCCCAATCCCAAAGTGTCTGCGTCACGGCCCCTGAACGTGCCGGTCTGGATCAGCCCCAGCGTGTACCAGCGCGTGATCTGTGCCGAGGCGCGCGGGTTGACCGTAAACGCGCCGATCGCGCCCAGCGAACGCTGGCCGCTTTCGCGCAGCAGCATCTGGCTCGCCAAAGCATAGAAGCCGACGCGTTCACCCGTGGTGCCGGGCCCCGGCGTGCGTACCGCGTCAGCGGTGTCGTAGTAGAAGCCGAGCTTGTAGCTGCCCGGTAGCACCCGGTCGCCGGCACGCTGGCCAGGCGTATATTCCAGCTCGACTGGCAGGATAACACCGGTGGTATGGCCGGCAAACGGCCTGAAAGCATTGGCTTCCTGACCAAGCGCCGGGTTGACCTGATAGACACCGGTACGGACGATGAGATCGTGCCGCGCGCGGATACGGAAAGCCGCGCCCCAGCGGGCGTTGGGGTAATTGTACCAGTCGCTATCTCCCGACATTGACAGCGGATGTGCGCAGAAGGCGGCATTGACGAAGGTGCAGCCTGCGGAAATGCCGCCAAGGTCATTACCCATCGCGAAATAGCCGAGGCGCATGTTGATGGCGCCCCCCGCGAAATCCTGTTCCCAGGTGAGTTCGGTCAGCTTGGTATATTGGCCACCATAGGCTTCCTGAATCGGCAGGCGGTTGCCGACGAAGTCCGAGGAGATGCCGTCGCCGCGTCGATCATTGACCGTAAAATGGAATTTTGCGCCTTTCCATCCCGCGATCCGCTCCATGTCGAGATCGAAGCCGACACGGACCTGCTGGGTGTAAGCCGTGCCCTTGCGAAGACCGCCATCGGCGACCGTGAAGCTCTCGGAGACGTAATCGCCCCTGACCGTGATGCCGCCGTCCGCGAGCTTGGGGCGCAGTCCGCCCCAGTCGCCGGTCAGTGTCGTTTGCTCCGCGACCTCAGATCGCTTTTCAGTAGTGGCAACCGGAGGCGCATCTTCAGCCATGGCAGGCTGCGCCATGCCGAACAGGCAGGCCAAGGCGGCAAGCGAGGGGTTGCTGGAGAGTATGTCAATGCTTTTGCGCATAGTGAAACCCGATCGCCGGGATGGGCTTCACCCCGGCGCTATTGGAGTTGGAAAGGTCGGTTTCGATCAGGGCAGACGATAGGCGATCACATAATCCCCGCGATCGGGCGACTGGCGCGCACCGCCCGCCGTCACGACGACATATTGCCTGCCCGACTTTGGAGAGCGGAAACTCATCGGACCGCCCTGGCTGCCGACCGGCAGGCGTCCCTTCCACAATTCCCGGCCCGTGCCGCTGTCGAATGCGCGAAGGTAGAAATCCTGCGTGCCGGCGATGAAGACGAGGCCGCCCTGCGTGGTCAGTGTCCCGCCCAGCGTCGGCATGCCGATCGGGATGGGAAGCCCCATGCGGATGCCCATCGGCCCGGTGTCTTTCACCGTGCCTACCGGCACCTGCCACTTGATGGCGCGGGTCTTCATGTCGATCGCGGTCAGCGTGCCGAACGGCGGCGCCTGGCAGGGAATGCCGAGTGCGGAGAGGAAGCGGTTCTTGTTAACCGCATAAGGTGTCCCCTTCATCGGCACCGCCCCCATGCCGGCGTTCACCGCTTCGCCGCCATTGTTCTTCTGGCTCTGGGATTCTGCCGTCTGGGGGATCATCTGCGACCAGAGGCCTAGTCGCATGTCGTTGGCATAGATGGTCTGACTATTGGGATCGACCGACAGACCGCCCCAGTTCATGCCGCCCAGCGATCCGGGAAAGCTGAGCGATTTGTCGGTGCCGGGTGCGGTATAGAGGCCGTCATAGCGCATCGACTTGAAGGCGATGCGGCACAGGAGCTGGTCGAACGGCGTTGCGCCCCACATGTCCGCTTCGGTGAGTGTCTGCGCGCCGATTTGCGGCATGCCGACCGATCGGGGTTGGGTAAGCGCATAGGGTTCGCCGGGAATATTGGCGGGTTTGACCCGCTGCTCGACCACTTTGGTAAGAGGCTTGCCGGTGCGGCGATCGAGCACATAGAGTTGCCCCGCCTTAGTGCCGAACACCAGTGCGGGGACTGGCTTTCCGCCGACCGGGAAGTCGATCAGCGTGGGCGCCATCGGCAGGTCGAAATCCCACAGGTCGTTATGGACGGTCTGGTAATGCCATTTTTCGCGGCCTGTCGTCGCGTCGATAGCCAGCATCGACGCGCCATAGCGATGGTCCAGCGGTGTGCGCGGCACGCCATAGACATCGACCGACGAACTGCCCATCGGCGCGAACACCGTGTTCGATGCTGCGTCATAGGTCATGCCCGCCCAACTGTTGGGCGTGGACCGCACAAAGGTCCGGCCTGTCGCGGGCGCGGCCTTGTCGTCTGGATTGCCCGGATCGAAGGCCCAGCGCATCTTGCCGGTGATGACGTCGAAGCCGCGCAGCACACCGCCGGGCATGTCGACCTGGACATTGTCGGCAATGCGGCCGCCGACCACGACCGTTGTCCCTGCCAGCGTCGGCGCGGAGGTGAGCTGATATTGCGGATCGGGCGCGGCGCCCAGACCTGCCTTCAGGTCAACAACGCCGTTGCTGCCGAAATCCGGGCACAGCCTGCCGATGTCGGCATCGATGGCGATCAGTCGCGCGTCAATCGTATTGACGAAGAGGCGGCGCTGGCATGGCGCGTCGGGCGCCAAAGCGACGGCCGGCACTGGCGTCGATCCGGGCACGCCCGGCTGTGTTAGTGGCGCGCGCGCATCGAAATAGGCGAGGCCCCGACAGCGCTGCCAGATCTGGCTCTTGGCATTGACCATCGCCTTCCATTTCTGGCGGCCTGTATCAGCATCGAGGGCGATGACGTCGTTATGCGGCGTGCAGACATAGAGGGTGTCGCCGATCTGGAGCGGTGTGTTCTGGTCCTCCGCGCCGTTGCCGTCGCTCACCGCGACGTCGCCCGTGCGATAGGTCCAGGCCACTGCAAGCTGGTCGACATTGTCCCGATTGATCTGGTCGAGCGCTGAAAAGCGGGTGTTGTCGGCGCCATGGCCATAGGCGCTCCAGTCGGACTCCTGGGCACCGCCGCGCAGTGCGAAGAGCGCGGGTTCCATGCCTGCGAAGGCAACAGGAGGGTGAGGCACGAACATGCCCGCGAAGCCCGCCGCGCAGGCCAGCGACAGCGCGCCCCCGATCCCGAAGGACGCTGCATAGGCAGGCGGACGCCCTGCGAAGCGGCGCAGCAGCGGCATGCTGAGCGCCACCACCACTGCGCCCACGCTGATCGCCAGCAGACGCGAGATCAGCGGCCAGAAACTCAAGCCAACCTCCCACAGCGCCCAGAGAAGCGTCGCAGCCCAGATCGCGCCGAAGAGCAGGGCGCCCGCAGGCTTGCGACGGAGGATGAGCAGCCCCGACGCGAGGAGCGCGGCCCCCGCCAGCAGGAAATAGGCGCTGCCGCCCAGCAGGATGAGCTTGCCGCCACCGATCAGGAAGAAGCCGCCCGCCACGAGCAGGATCGTCCCCAACAGGAGAAGCCAAAGTCGCGCCGTCCTTCCGGGCACCATCGCCTTATCCATCATTTGCGTCCTTTATCCGTCAGTCTGCGGGCCAGAAAATCCGCCGCCCGATTTGCGCCATCAGGACTGATCTGGTGGCCAATGCCTCCCAGCTTGCTCACTTCCACGTCGAAGCCCAGCTCGCTGAGCGCCGTCTCGGCTTGCCCGCAAAGCGCGATCGGCATTGTCGGGTCGGCTGTCCCATGCACCAGCAGCACGGGCGTGGCACCGGTGGCCGCCAATGGCGGGGGCGAGGCAAAGCGGCCGGAGAAAGCCACGACCGCACCGACCGGCCAGCGCCCGGATGCCACCGCGTCGAGCGCCATGATGGAACCCTGCGAGAAGCCGACCAGCGCCACGCGATCGAGGCGATCGGCGAAGCCTTGTTCGGTGACGACACCCTCGATCATGCGATTGAAGGCGGCGCGCGCCTCGCGCACACGTTCCGGTCGATTGCCGTCCGTGACGCCCGCCACGCTGAACCATTGCCTCCCGTTGCCGCCGAAGTCGAAAGGAAAGGGACCATCAGGCGCGGCGAAGACCGTCCCGGGCAGGGCATCCTGCCACAGGTCGCCCAGTCCCGCGAGGTCAGCGCCACGGCTACCCACCCCATGCAGGAAAATGACCAGCCTATCGCTCATGCCTTTGCCTCCGCCCGACCAAGGCGGACCGGCGCGACATCGGGAAGATCGGGACCAATGGGCACGATGCCATTGGGATTGAGCGACTTTATCGAATAATAGCCCTGTTTGATGTGATCGATATTCACCGTCTCGCGGATACCCGGCACCGCCAGCATTGCGCGCAAATGGGTGCTGAGATGCGGATAATCTGCAATGCGGCGCAGGTTGCATTTGAAGAGGCCGTGATAGGCCGCATCGAAACGCACCAGTGTCACGAACAGGCGGATGTCGGTTTCGGTGACGCGTTCGCCGAACAGGAACGGGCCATCCTTTTCCAGCCGGCGTTCCAGCGCATCGAGCATGCCGAACACGTCCTGGAACGCTTCTTCATAGGCCAGCTGCGTCGTCGCAAAACCGGCACGATAGACGCCGTTGTTGAGCACCGGATAGATTTTGTCGCTCAGCGCATCGATCGCGGCGCGCAAATCTTCAGGATAGAGATCGACGTCCTGGCGGGCGAGTTCGCCGAAACCGCTGTTGAACATGCGCAGGATGTCGGCGGACTCGTTGTTGACGATCGTGCCGCGCCGCTTGTCCCACAACACCGGCACCGTCGCGCGGCCCGTATAATGGGGATCGGCGCGGGTATAGATCTCGTGCATGTACGTGGCGCCGTTGAGCGTATCGCGGTCCGCGCCGGGATAGTCGCCGAACCGCCAGCCCTGGTTGGTGAGCGCGGGCTCGACCACCGAGACGGAGATCACGTCTTCCAGCCCTTTGAGCTTGCGGGCGATCAACGTGCGCGAGGCCCAGGGGCAGATCAGCGCGACGTAGAGATGATAGCGACCGGCTTCCGCTTGAAACCCGGCTTCGCCAGTGGGACCGGCCGAGCCGTCGGGCGTCACCCAGTTGCGAAAGCCGGAAATCTGGCGGACGAAACCGCCCTTGGCATCTGTTGCCTGGACCGGCTGCCAGTCCTCGGTCCATTTTCCGTCGATAAGCATGGTGCTGTCCCTCCTTACTTCACCAGGCCGAACGGATCGGGCACGACATGACCATTGGCGTTGTTCCAGAAATTCTGGAGCACGAAGCCATATTCGGAGAGGTTCTGGCTGAACGGCTCGAGCATCGCATTGGCGGTCGGTGACTTCCAATCGGCTTGCAGTTCGCAGGCCAGCGCAAAGGTCGTCACCAGTTCCGCCCCGGCATTGCTCATGCGGGACATGGCGGCATCGGCCTCATACCGGTTCCAGGCGCCGCAGGCATCGACCACGGGGTAGACCGCATAGCCGTCGTTGAGCATCGAAAGCGTCGGCAGCGCGCAGCAGGTTCCGATGGTGACACCCGCAATGATGATATGGCGGCGGCCGGTCTGCTCGACCAGATCCTCGATCGCTTTGCGGAAGGTCGGGTCCTCGTAGCAGTTGATGATGCCGGTGCGGCGATAGATCGGCTGATCGGCGAAGATCTCCTTGATCTCCGGCAGATTGTCGCCGTTCTGCCACTGGGCGTTGGACGAGGTAATGAGAACCGGCATGTCCAGCGCCTTGGCCGTGCGGGCGAGGCCGATGACATTGCTTTTGAGTTCTGCGAGCGAGCTTGTGTCGCGCATCCCTGCCATCAGGCCGATCTGGTGATCGACAAGCAGGACGATGCTGTTCTGGGCAGTCGGTTTGTCATGGCCGTAACGACCGGCAGCGCGGGCTTCGGCGGCGCTGGCGCGGTTCGGCAGCGCGCCGTCGGTGATCGGGCTGACGATGTCGGCAGGGCGGACGGGAATGTCGGACATGGTAGGTCTTTCAGACTAACGGGAAGGATCGAAAGCGAGGCTGATCGGTTCAGCGATCCGACGTCGCTGCGGGCGTGGGGACGATCGATTTCGCGCCATCGCCGAGCAGGGCGAGGACCAGCAGGCCAACGATCCAGAAAGCGGGATATTCCCAGCCGCCATTTTCATTGTTGAAGAAGAAACCGGCCTTCAGATGGACAGTGGCGATGGCTCCGAGCAGGTCGGGGATCATCACCAGCGCTGCGAGGCGCGGCATGAAGCCCAGGATAAGTGCAAGGCCGCCCACGACTTCCCAGGCAATGGTGACATAGGCAAGCCATTCAGGCAGGCCGAGCGAGGCGAAGAACGCGGCAGTGCCTGCGGGCGTAAAGACGAAAATCTTGAGGCCGGCATGGGCCAGGAACAAGGCGCCCAGCGTCACGCGGAGGAGGAGGGCGGCATAGGGAGCTGTGCGGGTATCGATCATGTCGGGGACTTTCGATGAAGTGTCGTTACGCCGACCGATATGCACTCCGTTTTATTCCATGATAATCCGGGCAGATGCCGCTTCACCTCTTCCATATTGGAAGTAATGCCGATGGCGGGCGTCGGTCGGGAACCCGCCATCGGCATAACTGTCAGGGGGTTATCCTGACGACTGCCGCGCCGGATGGCGCGGTTTCACCTTCTTCTCCCCAGCGAGGCATGTTGGGCATGTCCAGATCGAAGCAATCAAACGCGCGGCCGAGCGCATGATCCACGAGATCGGCGATGGTCTCAGGCTTGGTGTAGAAGGCGGGCACCGGTGGGTGAATGATCCCGCCCATCTCCGTCACCGTGAGCATATTGCGGATATGGCCGGCATGGAGCGGGGCCTCGCGGACCATCAGCACCAGCTTGCGCCGTTCCTTCAGCACGACGTCGGCCGCGCGCGTCAGCAGTGTGGTGGTGACGCCTGACGCGACCTCCGCCAGCGTGCGTACCGAACAGGGCGCGATCAGCATGCCCATCGTTCGGAAGGAGCCGCTCGCGATCGCGGCGCCAACATCCTGGATGGGATAGACATGGTCGGCGAGCGCGTGAAGCTGGTCGCGGGTCATGTCGGTCTCATAGGCGCGCGTCATCTCGCCTGCGCGTGAGACGACAAGGTGGGTTTCCACTCCCATCTCGCGCAATACTTCCAGCGCACGGATGCCGAACTGGATGCCGGTCGCTCCGGTGATGCCGACGATCATCCGTTGCGGGGCGGCGCTCATACCTGTTCCTCCTTTTTCGGGAAGAGCGATGGCGCCCAAAGGCTGGGATCGACATCCTTGAACTGCGCCCGGATGAAATGCTCCTTGAGATGGAACGGAACGGTGCAGTCGAAGATCGTCTTGGTGGTCGTGCCCTTGGCGGTGACACGGGGATCGTAGAATGGTGTCTGCGAGGGATCGAGCACGTGGCCCGCGACGCCCGGCACGCAGATCGTGTCCATGTCGCCCGAATAACGTGTCTGCATCGCCCAGAGCACATCGTCGCTGTCGAACAGATCGACATCTTCGTCGACCAGGATGACGTTCTTGAGTTCGCGATAAACCGCAAGCGCGATCAGTGCGGCCTGCCTGGTGAGTCCGTCATCGCCGTCACCCCGCTTCTTTACCTGGATGATCGCGAGGAACTTGCCGCCGCCCGAACTGTGCGCATAGACATTTTTCACCAGGCCGGGAATGGCCTGCTCGCATTCGAGATGGATGCTGGCCTCGGTCGGAATGCCGGCCAGGCTCACATGCTCCTCGCCGGGACCGACCAGGGTCTGCAGGATCGGGTTCCGCCGGGTGGTGATCGCCGTCACCTTGATAACCGGCAATGACGGATTGGCGTCGCCCGTATAGCCGGGAAATTCCGGCATGGCCTTGCCGGTCTTTGTATGCTGATCTTCTTCGACCCGCACATCGGGCAGAATCTCGCCCTCGATGATGATCTCCGCCTGCGCGATCGCACGCTGCGGCACGGTCAGGCACTCGACCAGTTCGACCGGCCGTCCGCGCAATCCGCCTGCTACACAAAGTTCATCGAAACCGAAGGGTGTTGTCGGCGCCTCAAATTCGGCGCCGATGTAGATTGCCGGGTCCAGCCCCATGTTGATCGACACCGCGAGCGGCTTTCCCGCCGCCTCTGCCTTCTGGCGGAAGGCATCGATATGCCTGCCCGGCGCGAAGAAGATCGAGAGCTCGTCCTTGCCCTGCACGCAGAGGCGATGGATCGTCACATCGACATTGTCGCGATCGTCGGGGTCGCTGCCAAGGACGAGGCCGAGGCAGAAAAACGGGCCTGCATCCTCTTCGGTATTGGTAGGGGCGGGCAGGATCTTGCGCAGGTCGAAGCCTTCGTCGCTGGCGCGATAGACCACTTCCTGGCAGGGCGCGTCCTTGTTCTCGATCACCACGGGCGGGGTGACGTTGCGGCGCGCCTGCGCCATCTGGATGCCGAGTTCGCGGACCGGTGCGCCGAGCAGATGGCTCACCCGCTCGCGGCTCGCCATCAGGCCGACCAGCACGCGGGACTCCGGGAATCCCTTGATGGAGTTGAAGGTCATGGCCGGGCCAATCCGTGTCGGACGCATCACCGTCCCGCCCGCACCGACATGGCGATAGACACCCGCCAGTTCGGCATGGGGATCGACCTCGCGGTCGGTCTCGATATACTGGCCGGGCAGCGTCTTGAGCAGTTCGATCGCGGAACGCAGATCGTTGACCGGCGGTACGTTCCAGCCCTGCGGATGGGGCTCGCCCGGCTGGACGACATGATAGCTGTTGGGCGCTTTCTGGGGCATGGGGGTGTTTCTTTCGTTCAGGCTTTTTCGACGTAGGACTTGAGGTTGGTGAGCGCCTCGCCCCAGTAGGTGTTGCATAGCGCCAGATGGGGATGATCCTCCGCCCAGCCTTCGTCGTTCAGCTCGACGAGCGTGCGGGCATCGGGCAGGTCGGACAGCGTGATCGTCAGTCGCTTGCCGTCCTGGGCGCCGGGGCCCTCGACGCAGGTCTGGACGACACTCTGATCGACTTCGAGATCGTCGGTGCGCCAACCAAAGCGCAGGCCGGGGCGGCGCTCCAGATAGAAGATGTCACCCTTTGAGATCGCGCCGGTGATGGCGCCCAGGTGCCAGCCCGCCATCGCATCGATATCGGTCAGGGCGTGATAAATGCGCGCTCTGGGCGCGGCGATCTTGATCGCGTGTTGCAGTGTAACCACGGAAGAACTCCTCCTCTTTTTTGGCAAAGCGGGCGCCGCCTTGGGGGCGCAGCGAGCATGCTGCTTTTAGGTCGCGCGCGTGGGGGGCATCGACAGACTACGGGGAATAAAGTGAGGAATATCGATGTTCAATTATGGATAAATTCGATATCGATAAGGAAATCGTTATCGAGTTGGTCCCATGGATATCAGTGCGCTTCGTTTCTTTCTTGTCGCTGCCGATAAGCAGCATTTTGGCCAGGCGGCCGAGGAACTCGGAATTGCCCAGCCCGCGCTGAGCCAGCGTATCAAGGCGCTGGAAACTCGGCTTGGCGTACGGCTGTTCGAGCGGAGCAACCGCGCGGTCCACCTGACTGACGCCGGCAAGGTTTTTGCGCATGAGGCCCGACGCCTTGTGAACGAAGCGGATCGCGCTGTCCGGATGACTCGCGCCGCAGACAAGGGTACGGCCGGCGAACTTCTTATCGGCTACGGAGGCTCGGTGATTTTCGAGCCGGCGGTCTGCGCTCTTCTGCAGTCCTTCAAGGAAACCTATCCGGACGTATCGCTCCTGATGCGCGAATGCAGCGTACAGGAGCAGCTCGACGGACTGAGTGCCGCCCGCCTCGACATTGCCCTCCTGTGGGGACCGATAGGCTTCGGCCATCCGGACCTCGAGGCGCATAGTTTCCGGCGTGCGGGCATGTCGGTCGTGCTGCGGCGCGATCACCCGCTGGCCGCGCGTGATACCCTCACACTCGAGAACCTGCGGTCCGAAGCGTTCATCAGTCTCATGGACCCACCCGGTGTCGGAATCGGCCATGTCGTGGGCCGCCTGCTGGAGGCCGCCGATCTGTCGCCGCGGATCATCATGCGTGTGAGCAGCCTCATGAGCATTTTCGGGCTGGCGGGATCAGGACTGGGGATCGGGATCGTACCGGACCTGCCGATAGAGATCATTTCGCCGGCTTTCGTCCAGCGCCCGCTTGTGGACGCTGCGGATTGCAACGAGATCCTGATCGTCACCGCGAAGCGGAGGACATCAAACCTTGCATCCAACTTCATCGACGCAGCCGCGAGCATAAGCGGCGCAGAACAGGACGTCCGGGATCATTCGAAGGGATACTGAAACCTTCTCCCGCTCGAAGCGGGGCGGGCATGTGTTGGTATCAAGCTATCCGGTGGCCGTTCCGGCAAGAGCCTGCCGCATTTCCGCGAACGCGGCATCAAGCGCATCGATCACCGCACGTATGCGAGGCATATGGCGCAGATCGGTGTGGACGCCGAGCCAGACTTCGCGGGAAGGGGCCGGACCCGCATCGGTCAAACACGTAAGTTCAGGCATCTGATCAGCTATGATGCAGGGGAGGCAACCCAGGCCCAGGCCTGCCCGGACGGCGCCAGCCTGGGCGCCTCGATCATTGCTGCGAAAGGCAATGCGTGCGCCGGGAACCTTCTCGATGAGCCAACGTGGCTCGGGCATATGATCCTGATCGTCAAGCACAGTGACGATGGCGTGAGACCCATGATCCGTCATAGGTGCGCCATTCTTTCTGAGATAGGCTTGCGATGCATAGAGCATGCTTCCCGCCACTGCCATGCGCCTGCTGACGAGCTCATTGCCCTCAAATCGCGCCATACGGATCGCAATATCCGCTTCCCGGCGCGAGAGGTTGAGCGAGCGCGGGTCGCTTAGAACATCGATGGTGATCCCGGGATATCGTTCGTGCAGCTTGCTGACAGCGACGGGGAGCAGGATTTCTGCCATATTTTCGACAGTCGTGATGCGCACCGTTCCTGAAAGAGCGACGTCGCGGCCTTGTACCAAACGCTCGATAGCAATGGCTTCGGCTTCCATTCTTTCAGCATTGCCCAGGACGGCCTCTCCGACGACGGTTAATTCATAGCCGCGGGACGTACGTTGCAGCAGCCGAGCGCCTGCGCGAGATTCAAGCGCTGCAAGGCGCCGGCTCATCGTCGATTGACGTACGCCAAGCGCCCTTGCTGCACCCGAAAGGCTACGGGAGCGGGCAATGGCAAGAAAGCTGTGCAGGTCATCCCAATCCATCTGGCTATCCGATTTCGCATAGATACTATGTCGATTTAACGAATATCCATGCAAATGTCGTCCAACTATCTCGTCATCCGACCTGACGGTGATCCGTCAGTCCGGAGATCAAGATGCAACCGACCCTTTTCCTTTCGCATGGCTCACCGATGATGGCGCTTCAGGACATTCCTGCGCGCCGCTTTCTCGCCGGTTTGCCCGGTGACTTGATGCGCCCGGATGCGATTCTCGTCGTGTCGGCGCATTGGGAGACTGAGATGCCGAGCCTCACAGCCTCGGCAGCACCTCCGACAATACATGACTTCATGGGCTTTCCGGCAGCTCTTCATGCCATGAGTTACCCGGCGCCCGGGGCACCTGATCTCGCGGTACGAATTGCGGAAATGCTGGGTAACGCGGGATTACGCACGGCGCTCGACCAGCGGCGCGGATTGGATCATGGTGCATGGATACCGCTGGTGCTGATGTATCCAGACCATGACATTCCCGTTGTGCAGCTTTCGGTTCAGCGCGGACTGGGTCCCGGTGCACAGCGACATCGCAGTTGAAGGGTCAGCGACATCGTAGATGACGTGTGGGGGGAAGCGGAGGCCGGGCGTAGCCCGGACGTAGCTTCCCCCCACACGGGCGCGGGTTTCCCC